>Ga0080004_1123251_pt1 | contig 48892 bp, 48 predicted proteins | sample WasSprMetagenome_FD_69207 | JGI IMG/M metagenome (GOLD analysis project Ga0080004, IMG submission 69207) | Sulfidic aquatic microbial communities from Washburn Spring, Yellowstone National Park, USA - WS (SPADES assembly) (version 2) | ecosystem: Environmental > Aquatic > Thermal springs > Hot...
ACACAATAATACCATTAAACGGAAACTTAAGGGAACACTGGATGTATATTGGCTCTATTGGATTTTTCATTTATTTTGTTATGCTAATTGAAAAAATTAAAAAAGAGAAATTAAAGATTGCCTTGACTATTCTTATATTTTCTCTTTATGGAACAAGAACTATCTTAAGAAATTATGACTGGAAAGACCCTTTTAAATTTTATGAGAAATCATTGAAATATTTTCCTGATTCAGAAAAACTTATTTACAATTATGCAGTTGAATTATTTAAAAAAGGAGATTATCAGAAAGCACTCCAGACATTTAAAAAACTTGAAAAAAATGTTTCTGATGAAAAAAGATTAATGACAGGACTTGCAAAATGTTATTTTATGCTTGAAAATTATGATGAAGCAGAAAAATATTATATAAATTCAATAAGATTAGACCCGAATAATTATGATTCATTAACAAATCTTGCATTATTATATGAAAGGAAAGGAGATATTGAAAAGTCATTAAAACTTTTAGAAGTTTCATTTAAAATAAATCCTTATTATTCTTCAACTCTTTATCTTCTTGGGAAAATATATCTTGATAAAAAAGAATATGAGAAAGCAGAAGAAATATTTAAAAAAGCAATTGAAGTTGAACCGGAAAATGAAATAATATGGAATAAACTGGGTGTAATTTATTTTGATACAGGAAGATTTGAAAAAAGTTTATACTGTTTTCAGAATGCATATAAATTGAATAAAAATGATTTTTTAATTTTACTAAATCTGGCGAGAGTATATCAGAGATTAAATGACCATATGAAGGCACTTTTTTATTTTGAAAAAGTTTTTGAATTAAACTCTTCTATTGCAAAAACAAATTTTGATATTTTAAATGATTATGCAATTTCTTTAAATGAGGTAGGTGAAAAAGAAAAAGCAATTAAGATTTTAAAGGATATACTTAAGAAAAATCCTGATTATAAGCCAGCAAAACAAAACTTAAAAATAATCACCTTACAATCCCACCTCTAAGGTGTCCATAATTATTTTTTTCTAAAGGAAAAAGGCGTTAAAAGTAAGATAGAGAAATCCAGAAAAATTGACCAGTTTTCAATATAATATAAGTCATACTGAAATCTCTCCTCTGGTTCTCTATGACTTCCTGTAAGACCATATATCTGGGAAAGACCTGTCATTCCAGGTTTCACACTATTTCTTATTTCAAATTCAGGAAAATCAAAAAAATATTTATCATCAACAGAAATAGGTCTTGGTCCAACTAAACTCATTTCTCCTTTTAAAACATTTATTATTTGAGGTAATTCATCAATATTATATTTTCTTAAAAATTGCCCGGTTTTTGTAATTCTTTTATCGTCAGGGAGTGTAAATGGAGAAATAAAATCATAAGGATATTTCATTGTTCTTAATTTATAAATAAAAAATCTTCTCCCTTTATATCCAATCCTTTCCTGTTTGAAAAATAAAGGCCCTTTTGAATCAAGTTTTATTAAAACAAGTAAAATAGGAAGTAAAATACAGAAAATAATAAAAATTGGGATACCGAATATTAAATCAATGCATCTTTTCATTAATAAAGAATATGTTTTTTCAGGGGGCGCTTTTAAAATTGAAAAAAGTGGTATTCCTTCAAAATTTTCTGTTTTACTGGAAAAAAATGTTAATTGTAATACTGGTATTAAATAAAGTTTTACATTTTTTTCATCGCATATTTTATACAATTTCAGATTTTTTTCGTATTCTTTCAATCCAGAAATAATGCAATCAGGCTTTAATTTATCAATAATTTCATCAAACTTTTCAGTCTCCTTGAGAAAGATAATATTTTCAAAATTTCCTGAAAGTTTTAATCTTTTTGAAAGTTTTTCAATATTTTTACCCTCTCCAAGAATTATTATATTTTTTAAAATCTTTTTCCTTTTTGAGAGGATATAATGATAAACCCAGAGAAAAATAAATGAAAATAAAAAGGAAAATGAAATTGAGAGTCGTGAATAAGAAAAACCTCTGTATAAAAAGGAACCACTCATAATTATAAAAATTGAAATCAAACAACCCTTTATAATTTCTGAAAATTCCTCAACAAATGATACAAAAATTTTTTCTTTATAAAAATCAATAAAACTGAAAACTAAAATCCATGTAATACCAGAGAAAAATGCTATTTTTATGTATGGCGAAATAGGAGGAATGCCTTTTTCAGGAAAAATTTTAATATAAAATCTGAAAAAATATCCAGTAATAAATGAAAAAAAGACAATTAAAAAATCAATTATGAATATTTTTTTCATTTTTGTAAATCATATCTTTTGCAGGTTTAAAATCAGGTTTTATCTTCAATGTTTTTTCAAAATATTCCCTTGCCTTTTTATAATCATTCTTTAAATAATATGCCATTCCAAGATTAAAATATGCAACATAAAATGAGGGAGAAATTTCTATACATTTTAAAAGATAAGGAATTGCCTGCTCATATTTTCCTGTTTCTATATAAAGAGAGCCAAGATTATTATATGCTTCATGATTTTTGGGATTCAGATATATCGCTTTCAAATAGTTCTCCTCTGCCCTTTTATAATCCCTTTTTTGAAAATAAACAATGCCTAAATTGTTATATAACTTATAATAATTAGGAAAAAGATATTTTGCTTTTTCATAATAAAAAATAGATTTTTCAAGATTATTTCCATAAAAATATTCAACATTGCCAGCAAAAAAATTAAATTCAAATGAAAAAGGATTTGCTTTTACTCCCTTTTCGGTATATTCAATAATATTTATACCTTTTGAAGCATTTGAAATAAAATAATTTGCCATTGAACCTCTTATAATGAGAATAAAAGAAGTCAGAGAAAAAATTATAAAATAAATCAAAGAAAATTTATAGTATTTACTTTCTTTTTTATCCCTTTTCCCATAAAGAATGCTTAAAAAAGAGAGATTACACCAGAATAAAAAAAGTGTTGAATATCTTTTAAAAGGAAAAGAAGCAAGAGAATTTATATATAGAGCAAGAAGGGATGTTATTATTGAAACTGGAACAATATAAAATTTTTTATTTTTAAAAAAGATATAAAAGGGATATAAAATGAGAAAAATGAAAGTAACCATTCCAATAGTTCCTGATTCAACTCCAACTTCAATCATATCATTGTGCACATCTTTTATTCTCTCATCCTGAAAAAATTCAGAGTTTTCTCTTGTATAGGAAGGAAAAACAATCTCAAAATTCCCGGGACCTATACCAAAGACAGGATTTTCTTTTATTATTTTTAAAGAATTTTTCCATATTATAAATCTTGTTTTAAAAGTCCCCTTTTCAAATGCCTTTATTCCGCATATTCCCTTGTTTATCAATAAAAAGAATAAAATTATAATCAAAATCTTTTTAGACATTTCAATTTTTTTCTTCTTTAATAAAAAAACAAAAAATAAACTTGAAAAGAAGAATGCTATATAACTGGCCCTCGTAAAAGTCAAAATTAAATGTAAGAAAAGTAAAAGAAGAATAAAAGAATAGAGTATTTTCTCTTTCTTATAGGATAAAGCAAAAAGACAATAAACATAGGGAATACCCATAACTATATATTCACCTGCAAAATTCCTTCTTCCAAGAGTACTTAAAGCAGTATATTTTATTTGCCAGTCAATAATATCAATTCCAAATACTTGTAAAATTCCATAAATAGAAATGACTATTGAGGAAAAAGCAAAGGATTTAAAAAAAATCTTTATTTCTTCTTCATTCTCAAAAAAGTTTATGAGCCCATAATAAAGTGTAATGAAAAAAATCAAAATTAAAATATTGTAAATCCCAGAATATATATTTGTGCAATTTTTTAAACTTACAATGCGCCAGAGAACAAAAGCAAAAATTGGTATGAAAAAAATATCATTTCTAAAACTTTTAAATTTCTTCTCATAAATAAATAAGTAAATGTAAACAAAAAAAGTAAAAATGAAAATAAAAATCAGTTTGGGCAATTGAAAACAATCAACAAATTTTGAAGAAAAAACAATACCCGTTAATCCAGCAGAGTATATAATAAACTTTTTCATTTCAAAATTTTTAAAAATAGATTCTCATAATCATCTATAATTTTTTCCCATCTATATAATTTTTCTGTCCTCTCTCTTGCCATCTTACCATATCTTTCAACTACTTCTGGATTTTTTAATAAATACTCTATTTTTTCCTTTAATTCATTTACATCTTTAAAATAAAAACCACAATCTCCAAGAACTTCTCTATTAAAAGGAACATCAAGAGATATTATACAATTTCCACTACCCATTGCTTTTAATAATGCTGGATTTGTTCCACCAACTTCATTTCCATGTATATAGGCAAAAGCATTTGCATGTAATTCCTCTATATGACCGGGATGATATACAGGTCCCAAAAAAATTATTCTTTTATCATTTGTGTTTTTCAATCTTTTAACATAAGGACTTTTCCAGTTTGCTCCTCCTGCTATAACAAGAAGTTTATCTGTCTTTACCTTTTGGAATGCCTCTATTGCTTTATCCTGATTATTTTCTGGTTCAAGACGGCTTGCTATTAGAAAATACTCTTTCTTTTTAACTCCATATTTTTCAAGAATTTCAGGTTTTTTGCTTTCATAAAAATAGGCACCATAAGGAATATAAATTGTTTCCTTTCCATATTTTCTCTTATAATATTTTTTAATTTCTTTTGAATCTGAAACAATTGCATCTCCCAAAATACATGATAAAATTTCACAGAATTTAAAATATATTTTGCCAATAAAATTCCACTTTTTTCTTTTCCACTCAAGACCATCAACATTTATAACATTTTTTTTCCCAGATATCTTCCCTATAATTGCAAATGGACTATTGGCAGAGTTAAAAATTAAAATTATATCAGGACTTTCAAATAAAACCCTTAAAATTGATAAAAATGTATGAGAAAATGTATCTGTAAATTTCCCTCTTATACTTGGTAAATAAATTAATTTAACTCCTTTATAATATTTAAACTTTTCAGGATAGAGATATTTTCTGCATGTAACAATAACTTTATGTCCTTTATTTACAAGACCGACACTTAATTCCTCTGCACATGTTTCAAATCCACCATATCTTGCAGGCACTCCTCTTGTTCCAATAATTGCAATCTTCATATTTTTTATTATAACATTTAATTAAAATTTTATCAGACCCTTAAATTCTGTTATAATAAAAGTATGGAGAATTTTGAATTTTTGAAGGAAAGGGCGAAAGAATTCTGGGAAAGGGGTTTTGAAGATTTTGAAAAGAAAAGATTAAATTTATCTGCTTTTGATTTTGAACAGGCAATACAGATGTGGGTTAAGTATTTAATTGGTAAGAAGATAGGTGACTGGCCGAAAACTCATTACTTTCACATTTTAATAAAGGAACTTGCCAATTCTTATGAGAATGAAGATATAATAAAATTTTATAATGAAAATGAAATTTTTTTCAGTGACCTTGAGGATGCATATTTTACTTCAAGATATTTTCCAAAAAATTTCAGTGAAAATCATATTAAAGAAATAGTAGAAAATTGTAAGAAATTTTTAAAATTTTTGGAAGAAAAAATTGGTGAGAAATTTATATGAAAAGTCATATAGAGATTTTGAAAGAGATAAAAGAGGAAAGAGAAAATTTTTTTGAAAATTATATAGATTATGCTTTAAAAATAAAAAAAGAAGCAGAAAAAATTTTAAAAGATGCGGAAGTTATTATTTTTGGCTCAATAGTAAAAGGAAACTGGCATCCTTTAAAAAGTGACATAGATATACTTATAATTTCCGATAATTTACCAGATGACTGGGATAAAAGAAGATTAATAAAAAATAAATTTAAATCGGTTTTGCCTTCCTCAAGTCCATTTCAGATTCACCTTGCAACAAAAAAAGAATATGAGAATTTCTACAAAAAATTTATAAAGGAAGATTTTATTATTATTTAAGAGACCTATTTTCTAAACCCTTTATCTTTCAACAATTTTTTACTTCTACATTTAATGAGATTATTCTTCATAATAAGGTCTTCCCAGAAGTTTTGCAAAAAATTCTATGTTTAAATGAAAAAAAGAGAAAATAAATCCTAAAATAGCACCTAAAAATTTCAAACTACATACTGGTTTGGAAATTACTTTCAAAAAATTAACCCTTGCTTCTTCCCATTTTTTATCAATCAATAAAAATCTCCCTTTTTGAAAATAAAGGGTAACAAACCAATATCTTTGCCAAATCTTTTCAATTTTCCTTTCATGTAATCCCAATTCTTCAATATTTTCTTTAATATATCTATAAATTTTCTCCCTAATTACATCATAATATAAATTGGTAATGCTTTTTTTTCTTCTTCTCCAGTATCCCATGACTTCTGGAACGAAAAAGAAATTCCCTTGAAGAGAAAGTTTTAAAAAAGTTGGATAGTCAACAAGAGGACATCCTTCTATACTTTGAAAACCCCCTATCTTCTCAAGATATTTTTTGACAATCACAACTGAACAGGGGAAAGTAAAAGTTAAAATTCTTGGGTCTGCCATTGCTACAGTTGCACTACCTACAGGTTTATTAAACAAAAAAGAATAAGGATAATATCTATTGAAATTTTTTATTGGAATTCTTGATTTTGTTATATTACCACCTTCTGTAGTAATGACCGTTATTCCATATATAAGAACTAAATCTGGTTGTAAATTATAAATATTAACTGCTTTTTCAATTTTGTATTCAGGCCAGAAATCATCTCCTTCCAAAATTGCGATGAGTTCTCCATTACATAAACTCAATGCTTTATTATAGGTCTCTGGAATAAAATTTATTCCTTTATGTTCTTGATAAAAATATTTAATCCTTTGGTCTTTATATTTTTTTATAATTTCTGGCGACTTATCATTTGAACCATCATCAATAATAATCTGTTCCCAATAAGGATATGTTTGCCTTAAAACACTTTCTATGCATTGGCTAATAAATCTTTCATAGTTATAAGTTATGGTTATTATACTCACCAAAGGATACTTTTTTTCATTTGCCATTTTTTATCACTGCTATTAAATAATTTGAACGCCAGATATCATAAGGAGATGTAGTAAATAAAATGTCTTCCTGAGAAATCAGATACTGACCAATAAATATTTCTCCTATATTTTTTTCTTCTTTTTTACTCTCAATTCTTTCTTTCAATATAAATCTCCTTCTTAAATATCTTAAAGGAGATAAAAACTTTCTAATTATTTCAATATATTTTGAATGTCTTTTAATTTCTTCCTCAATCCTTTTAATTTCTTCTTTACATTTATCCCTTAAAAACTGCCCGTATATTCGGTAATTTTTGAAATATTTTGAAGTTAAATTTTCAAATTCTAAGGGATTAAGTTCTTTGCAATGATAGATGTTGTTTCCAGAAGAAATTGATTTATTTGGAGTTGAAATAATGACAATCCCATTTTCTTTTAAAATTTCTTTTATTAATCCCAAAAATTCTTCCTGTTCTTTTATATGTTCAATAAATTCAAAAGAGATTATCACATCAAACTTTTCTTTAAAATTTTTTATTTCTTTCCAATCCATTTGATAGAATTCTACATTTTCTTTTTTATAATGTTCTTTTGCAAAATCAATTGCTTCTTTGGAGTTATCAATTCCAATAACTCTTTTTGCTTCTTTTGAAATTATAAAATCTCCATAACCGGTCCCACAGCCAATATCTACTACATCTTTATCTCTCAAATATAATAATGAAAAATAATATCTCGTTAAATGAAATAAATAATTTAATCTATCCTCAATATGAGGGACAACCCTTTCTTCTAATTCTCCCTTTTTACCAGCGATTTTTTCATAAAAAGAAATCTGTCTGTTAAATAAAGGTTTTTTTATATTGTTTTTTAACCCATCATATTTTTTCTCTTTATAAGCAACTATTTGGAGCATTGGGCAATCAATGTAATTTCTTCCAAGTGAATAGGGAACTTTTTCTATTTTTGTAAATCCAATTTCAGAAAGGATTTTTTTAAAATTTTTATAATCCAAACAACTTCTATGAAAATCATAAGAATAACTTTGCGCTCCATAAATCCACATATTAAATTTTTCAAAATCTATTTCTCCATTTTTATATTTTTCTATGATAGTTTCAAGGTCAGGAACTATTATTTCAATTTTTCCGCCTATTTTTAATACTCTAAAAGATTCATTTAGTATTTTTTTTACATCAGAAAAATTAAAATGTTCTAAAACATTTGTAGTAAATATCTCATCTACACTCTCATTTTCAAATGGTAAATCTCTAATATCTGCAATTATATCTACTGTTGGCAATGGTCTTGCATCAACATTTAAAAATCCATTTTTTATAGGATTTTCCCCTCCCCCAAGTTCAATTTTTAAAATTTTATTTTCCATTTCTATGTATATGAATTTCTGAACATAGATTTGCAAAGCCTATTAATTTTACTGGTGATATTACTTTAAATTTTAACATATTTTCCTTCCAATCACACATTATCAATCCATCATGGTGAGAAACTGCAGGAGAAACATAGTAAATCCCATCTATCAATGTCATTCTTTGGACAAATTCTACTTTGGCAACCTCTCCTTTTTCAAAAATACCTGTTTTTATATATTTCCAGTTTGTATTTATCCCATAGACAATTTCTCCATTTTCATTTTTTATTATAATCCCAAAAATGGGATTTTCTATACTTTCGTTAAACTTTACTTTAAAATTGAAGGTTATTTCTTCTCCTGCATTAATTGTATATATTTCTTTTCCCTCTTTATTTAAAATTTTCCCATCCATAATTTCAGCATCTTTTGTTATCTTTATTGAACCATGAGATGCATAAACTATATTTTTTGTTTCTTTTTCCAGAGAGGAAATGTAATATGATATTACTTCTTCTGGTTTTCCTTTTTTTATTACTTTTCCATTTGAGAGTAATATTACTTCTTCACATATTCCACCAACCAAAGTTAAATTATGAGAGACCAGAACAAGAGAAATGTTTTTTTTCAACATATCCTTAATTTTCTTTACACATTTCCTCTGGAATTCTTCATCACCGACTGCTAAAACCTCATCAACAAGTAGAATATCAGGGTCAGAATGGACTGCTATTGAGAAACCAAGACGGACATACATCCCTGCGGAATAATATTTTACAGGAGAATTAATAAAATCGCCTATATCAGCAAATTCAATTATATCATTTATTTTTCTATCTATTTCTTTTTTACTCATTCCAAGTATTGCTCCATTTACATATATATTTTCTCTTCCTGTAAGATTTGGATGAAAGCCAGCACCTATCTCAATTAAAGAACCAACTTTCCCATCCACTTCAACTTTCCCTTTATCAGGATATAATATTCCAGCAATAAGTTTAAGAATTGTTGTTTTACCTGCACCATTTGGCCCAATTACACCAAGTGTCTTTCCTTTTTTTAACTCAAATGAAACATTATCAAGTGCCCAGAATTCATCATTTCTTAAAATTTCAGTTCTGGCTGGTATCCCAAATATATTTTTTGCTACATCTTTAACCCCATAGTACATTGACCTTTTCATGTCCTTACAGAATTTTTTTGATACATCCTCAAATTTAATCATTGTATCTTCCATTTATACTCTCTCTGCAATTTTTGGTTCAACAAGATGAAATATACGCCAGCAGAAAAGAAAGATAAAAATTGAAATTAAACTTGCTATGATATATTCATCAGGTTTTGAAATATAACCATTAATTACAATTTCTCTTGGTGCATTTATTAAAGGGCTTATTATATTATATTTTGTGAAAATTTTTAATATCCCTTTTGGTTCAGGATATAAAACTGGTGTAATAAAAAGTAGGAAACTTGTAAGAAGAGAAACTGCATTTGTTGTATCCCTTGCAATACAATTTAAAAGAGAAAGGATAAATCCAAGTCCAATTGTTAGAAGCACTAATGGGATAATTAAAAAGGGGAAAATTATTGATTTATAAGAAGGAACAACTTTAAAAAAAATAAATACCAGAATAAGAAGAAAAACCCTTATAATAAAATCAAAAATTGAGTGAGCCATTGAGGAAATTATAAGTGATTCTTTTGGAAAGTTTATTTTAATTATCATTGAGCCAGCATTTACCAAACTATTTGTTGTAGCAACAAGTCCAGTTGAAAATATTTGATATATAGTTAATCCAAGTAGAGCAAAAACAGGATATGGAACAGATGTATTTCCTATATTCAATATTCCACTTTTATTCATGAATATAAAAGAACTTATAACAATAATAGGCATTATGATTATCCAGGTAATTCCCAAAAATGATTGTTTATATCTTGCAAGAAAGTCCCTTATAAATAGTCGTATTATAAGTTCTCTTGCCTGTATAATTTCATCAAACATTTCTTTAAAATTTTTTAAAAAACCTTTTTTTACAAGACCTTCAGGAATTAAAACTTTCTTCATCTGTTTAATAATATTCTTTAACCCTATGATTGTCAAATTTATGAATTAGAATTTATGTAAATTAAAAAAAAGAAAACCCCGCTACCTCAATGATAGCGGGGTTTTTCTTCTTTTTTAGATTATAATGGATTTCTTACCTTTGCCTGGGAGTTACTTGCATTATTATAATTCGGGAAGAGGTCCTGAACCTTTCCAACTGGTATCCATCTCACATGCCCATCTATATAGCAGGCATTAACTCCATCATTCTTGTGGTTAAGTAATCCAACTGGAACTGCACTTGCTCCACCACTTGTTGAAGTTGCTCCTGTTTGTAAAGCAGATAAACTCCACCAAGTTCCCCTTGTATAAGTTCCACCCTGGTAATCGTTAATATCAATTGATTTATCAGCCACAAGAACTGTATCTATGTCAACATTCTCATGACACCATAAAGCATAAGCATATGAAAGACCTGCTCCATCTGTATCTCCTGCTGTATCTCTTAATTGAGTAGAAATTCCCTGAGTAATTTCTGCAGGTGCTAAATCAACTGTTTTATGAGAAAGGTCAGATGGGCATATGAATGTCTTCTGTGCTGAAACATAGTTTGGATATAAAAGTCCCAGACATCCAACTGCTGTCTGTTCTGTTCCTGCTGAAGTAATCGGGAAGAATTCTCTGTAGTCCTGGCTATACATCCTTAATGCAAGACCAATCTGTTTTAAGTTAGATATACAGACACTCCTTCTTGCCTGTTCCCTTGCTCTTGCAAGTGCTGGCAGTAACATCGCTGCGAGAATCGCTATGATCGCTATAACTACCAGCAATTCAATTAATGTAAATCCTTTCCTTTTCATCTTCTTTCACCTCCTTTCTTTATTTTTAATTTTACCATACTTCCTCCAATTTGTCAAGTTTTTTTATGGATTCCTTATATTCATATAGTTTGGTATTCCTTTATAATCTCCTGAGGATGGTACAGAATAGACGTTCCCAGATGTTTTTATAGAAGGAATCCAGTTTACAGCACCTCCTATAAATAAAGCATTAACTCCTGCTGTTGTATGGTTATTATCAGCATCTAATATTAAACCAGTAGGTATAGTTCCGGACAAAGCAGTAGCCCATGTCTTTGGGCCACTTACATTTACAAGACGTGCAATTGATTGCTTATCAACAACAATTACACTATCATCCTGTGTTTGCTCATTCAATGGGGAAGACCATCCAGCATCCATAGCATAAGCATAGGAGCATTCTGACCTTTTTGTTATTCTCACAGTTGTTGATTTAGCATCATTCTTCTGACTGGGACATATAAATATTCCCGGATCCTTTAAATAATTTGGACATGGCCTATTTTTATCCCAGCCTGCTGAAGTTGAATTTGTATATCCAAGGAGTTTATTAAAACACATTATAACATGGCCTTCTCCCTCAGTTGCACCGGCTGGTGGTTGAGCAACTCCTGACGCGTCTGGGAAATTCTCATCAAAGTCCTGAGCATACATTTTCAAAGCAAGTCCAATCTGTTTTAAATTACTTAAACATACACCTCTCCTTGCTGTTTCTCTTGCTCTCGCAAGTGCTGGCAATAACATCGCAGCAAGTATCGCAATGATAGCAACTACTACCAGCAATTCAATCAGTGTAAATCCCTTTCTCTTCATCTTCTTTCACCTCCTTTCTCCAAATTTTCAAAACAAAAATTTTTCATTTTATGGTCTTGGTATCCTTAAAGCAGTTGCACAGTTTGAATAACAGTTAGGTAATTCTGCAGTAGGTAAAAGATAACTGGTTCCTGATTTATAAGAAGCAACCCATTTTACATTTCCTCCTACATACAAAACATTAATTCCTTCTGTCCCATGATTATCTGCTGTTTCAAGTGGATGAGTTGAACCTGCACAAAGTGTAGTATTTGCAGTTGTAACAGATGACCTTCTCCACCTATCTGCCATAATTGCTGTTTCCTGCGCTGTTTGTGTATGAAGAGGGAAAGCATAAGCATAAGAACATCTTGCCTGAGAAACAAGTCCTGTTTCTGATTTTGTTTCAGCAGAAGATGGACATACAAATACACCAGGGTCTTTTAAATAAACTACTCCTTCTCTTGCATTATCTGCCTCATTTAATTGTCCTGTTAAAAGTTGTAAGGAGGCAGCAACATCAAAATTTGTTGGAGTTCCAGTAGGAACCGGAGTATATGTTACTTCTTTTGGAACATTTGTAGGAAATCTTTCATCGTAGTCCTGAGCATACATATGTAAAGCAAGCCCAAGTTGTTTTAAATTGCTTACACATACTCCTCTTCTTGCACTTTCTCTTGCTCTTGCAAGTGCTGGTAGTAGCATCGCTGCAAGTATCGCAATGATAGCAATTACCACCAGCAATTCAATTAATGTAAATCCTTTCCTTTTCATCTTCTTTCACCTCCTTTCTTTTTTAATAACATTTTATATTTCCAGTTTTCCTTCTTACTTTAATATACCTCATTTTTTTATTCCGTCAAGTTTATTTATACCATACATTTTTAATTTTGTCAAGTCCTTTTTAAAACACTATATAAAAAAGAAATTTTCTTTTTTCTCCAGGATACCCAGGAGCAATTTCATATTTTTCATCAAGTATATTATAAATACCAAAACCAAATTCAATTTTACCCTTATAATTTATTTCAAAATTTAATGTTGTAAAACTTTTTAAATCTCCTTCTATAAAATGTCTTTTCCCCAAAAAAGAATTCCATAATTTTAATTTTATATTTTTATTTTTAAATTCAATTCCTGCATTATTTTTATCCTCTGGTAAAAATGAAATTTCTCTATCAAAAATGTTTTTTTCAATTTCAGCAAATAAGTTTAATTTATCACTAAAAGGTATCTGGAAATTAAGTAAAAAATTTGTCTGATTAAATTCTTCTCTTTTGGGTTCATATAGGTAATCTGAGTCATAATCTTCCCATAAATATATCATATTATAAGAATGGGAAATCTCAAATTTTATATTTTTCAACTCAAATCTTATCCCTCCTTTATAAATTTTTTCTGGAAGTATTTTTTCATTTTTTAATTCTTTCCAGTTTTCTGTGATTACATCTTTCAATAAATCTGGAATTTCAAAATCACTATTCACAAAAAAAGTAAAATTTTCATTGATTTTAAATAAAAATTGAGGTAAAAAGGCAAGCCCTTCTCCAGAAAAAAATTTTAAACCCAATTTTCCTGAAAATCTCTCTTTTTCAAAAACTACATATTCTCCTATGGAAAAAATACTTCCTTCTTCAAAAATATTTTCTTCAATTTCGGTATTTAGTTTAAAATTTTTAAAATTCTTATCTATATTCAGGTTTATAAAATTAAAAGGTCTTTCATCAACAAAATAAAACTTATGAGAAAAATCAAAATTGAAATCAGATAAATTTTTTCCAAAACTCCATATAAGAGAAGAAAAATCCCTTTCAATTTTAAATGGATTTGTTATAGGTCCAGGTAATTCCATTTTTCCAGTTGAAAAATCTATAGCAAAAGGTCCTTTTAAAGAAGAAAAATAGAATCTATTGTAAAAAAAATCACTATTTTCTCTGTAATTTTTTGTATAGAAAGTTGAGAAACCAATATTTATTTTCTCATCTTTATAATTTATATCAAAAGTTTTTGTTGCAAAATTCCCTAATTTTATTGTAAAAAAATTTTTTTTCTCTTCTTTTTCAACTTCTACTTTTTCTTCTTTTTTTTCAATTTTTTCTTCAGTTTTTTCTTTTTCAATTTCTTTTTCTTCTATTTTAATTTGTGGCATTTGAGGAAATGTTATAGTTGTGAATGGAATGGATGGCAGAATATAAAATATTTCTGTTTTTTTGCCTGAAAGGTCTTTTCCTTCAATTTCTTCATAAATATCTATATTTTGTGAATAGGAAAATAAAGAGAAGGAAAAAATTCCAGTTATAATTATTTTTTTAATTCCTTCAATGATTTTTCTGATTTTTCTTTCCATTCTTTAAATTGAGGATATAAGGTAATTACTTCTAAAAATTTTTCTTTTGCTTTTTCAATATTTCCATTTTTCTGATAAATTTTACCAAGATAAAAATTCATTTCTGCTTTAATAACTGGGTTATCTATTTTTAAATTTTCAAAAATATCCTTTGCTTTTTCATAATCTTCTTTCAGGTAATATATCTTTCCAGATAAAAATTCAATATAGTTATCCTTTTTATTTTCAAGAAATTTTTTAGCATAAACTTCGCCTTCTGTAAGTTTTTCTTCTTTAATCAGGATTTCTATAAGGTATGTAATTGCTTCTTCATAATAAGGGGTATTATTTTTTTCAACAATTTCTTTAAAATATTTTTCTGCCTCTTTCAAATTATTATCTTTATAAAATTTTTTCCCTTTAAGAAATGAAATCTGTAAAATAAAGGAACTTTCGGGATATTCCTTTATCAAAATTTCCCAGAATTTAAAACACTCATTGAAATCTCCTTTAATATAATTTACATAACCTGCAAAAAAAACTGCCTTTTCTCTAATTGAATTTTCTTCTTTTGCAGAATCTATTGCTTTTTTCAGATAAAAAATGCTTCTTTCAAAATCCTTTTTGTTAAAATTTATTATTCCAATTTTAAAATATATCTCAGGTATTTCTTTTTTATCCGGAAATTTATTAATTATTGAAATTAAATTTTCCTCTGCTTTTTCCCAGTTTTCAAGTAAAGTGTAAATGTTTGCCTTTTCATTTAAAACATTAAAAGCAAGGTCTGTTTCACCTTTAAATTCAATATCATTTAAAATTTCAATTGATTTTAAAAGATTCCCTTTCCTTTTTTCAATCATTGCAAGTTGAAATTTTGCCCATTGTGAAAAAACTGAATTTTCTTCTAATAGTTCTCTATAATACTTTTCTGCTTCCTCATAATTTTGTAGATTTAAATAACAATCGCCTATTTTAAGTTTGCTATCAGAAAGCATATCTCCTTTTCCTTCTTTTAAAACTCTTTCAAAATATTCTTTTGCTTTTGAAAAATTTCCTGAGAGAAACTCACAAATACCAATATAATAATTTGCCCAAACTGTTAAATCTTTATTTTTAAAATCATTTAGAATTAAATAAAAAAATCCCTCTGCTTCTGAAATTTTTTTGCTTTTAAATAAATTCAAACCTTTTTCAAATATTTTTTCGGATAACTGTTTTTCAATATTTTCATCAGGACCAAATTTAATCTTATATTCACTGTATGAATTTAAACTCAAATCAATATGGTCAAGTTTTAAATAAGCAGGAATTAAAAAATGATATGCATTTTTAAGATATTGAGATAGGGGAAACCATTTTATTATTATTTCAAATTTTTCTATTGCTTTATCGTATTTTTCAAGTTTTAGGAGATTATAACCATAAAGAAGGTAGGCATAGTCAATATAATCTTTTTCTCCACTGCCAATATACTCTTCAATATACCTATTTGATAACTCATAGAAACCATTTTCTGAAGATGTAATTGCAAATTTTAGATAATCTTTGCTGGTTTCCCCTATCCCAATTAGTGTCAGGAGAAGATACAAAAAGATTTGTTTCTTCAACATTCAGGACTCTTTTCAAATTATATTTTCACAACATTAACTGCCTGAAGCCCTTTATCTCTTTTCACAACCTCAAATTCAACTGCATCACCTTCATTAAGTGTCTTATAACCCTGGCCTACAATTGAACTGTAATGCACAAATACATCTTCTCCATTCTCCCTCTCAATGAAGCCAAATCCCTTCTTGTTGTTGAACCACTTCACTTTACCTTTTTCTTTTGCCACTCTTTCTTCCCTCCTTTCTCCTCCCAGAAAATTTAAAAATTGCTTTTAAATCTCCGGGGTAATTTTTAGATTTTATGGATTGGAAAAACTCCTTCCCTAAAATCCTCCTTTATTTTTACATTTTATACTATTTCTATAATTCTGTCAAATCTAAATGTCCTTTCTTCATCCCTTAAATAACAAAATGCTCTTAAATATTTTACACTATTTTCTTCTATTATTCCAAGTGGTAAAATTTTTCTTTTTGTAATTTCTTTTTTCATTTCATTATTTTTATTGCTTACATATATTATAGTCAATTTTTCTCTTCTTTCAATTGCCTTTAAAATTTTACTATATATTTCCCGGTTAAAGTATGTTTTATTACCAATTTGATTTATGTCAAATATTATTATTTTTTGAACAAAATCAATATCATATTCATCCTCTATATTTTCACAAAATGATTTAAAAACTTCAAATGCTATCCTTGCATCGTCTTCTGCTCTGTGTTCTGCAATCCGCTTAATATTGAAATTTTTTGAGAGATTATCCAAAGAATTACTCCTGAAATTAAAAAATTTTTTTGCTATTAAAAGAGTATCTATAATTCTAATTTCTGGAAATGGGAAATTGCTTCTCTCAAACTCTTTTTTTAAAAACTGAATATCAAAATTTGCATTGTGGCATAAAATTATCTCATCTTTCATAAAATTATAAATCTCTCCAACTATATCTTTAAATTTAGGAGAATCTTTAACATCCTCACTTTTAATACCACTTATAGAATAAAATTCTCCAGTTTCAGGATTTATAAGTTGAACAAATTTTTTTTCAATCTGGAAATTTTTAAATTTTAATAAAGCAATTTCAATAATTCTATCTTTTTCTGGATTAAGTCCTGTTGTTTCAGTATCAAGTGCTACAATTTCTGGAATTTTTATTTTCATTATCCAACAAGTTTTAAATATTTTTCAGGGTCCTTTTCAAATTTCTCTTTACATTGAATACTGCAAAAATAATATTTCTTCCCTTCTCTTTCAGCAACATTTTTTGTTTCTTTGGTAAGCCATTTTCTACATACAATATCCTTATATTTTTTCTTTCCCATTTTTACTCCTTTATATAAATGTTGTTGGAAAAAATCCAGTTTTTACCATTTAAAAAAACTTCTACTCTGTAATTTCCAGCATCTTTAATTTTAATTTCTTCTTTATATATTACCTCTTCCATAATTATTTTACCATTTTTTATCAGTTTTGTCTTTGCTTTTACAGGGTTTTTTATCAATAATACATCTCCTTTTTCCCCCTTGTCTCCACATACATATTTTCCATTTTTCTCTCCAAAGTAAAAATTAGAACTATCCATTATATAATCATTTGCAAAAAATAAATTTCCTTTTTTTATAGATGTGAGTATTTTTATTTTATCCTTTTTAAAATCCCCTGAAAGTTCTTCTTTTAAATATAGATGGTTTCTTAATGTTTTGAACACATTTTTATATGAAAAATTTTTTTTAAAATCAAGGATTTTTAAATAAGGAGTTAATGAATGAATATCAAGACCTGCAAAACCAGTTATTCCTTTTTCAAGATTTAATTTATCCCATTTTTTAAGAATTCTTTCATCAGGAGCATCAACATTAAGAAAATTAAAGTATCTTAACGGAATATTGTAAATTTTTGTTTTATTTGCCCACTCAAAAAGACAAGACCAGATTTCAATTCCATCAAAAATAGCATCCCATTTTGTCCATTTATAATCTTTCTTAATAAAAAAAAGACGGTGTTTCCCATAAGGATGAGCAATAAGTTTTATAAATTTCTCCTTCTCATAAAGAATACTTTCAATTTCTTTTTCATCTGTCCATTTATTATTTCCGATAAGTATAAAATGGTCTTTCTTCTTTCTGTCAACTTCTTCAGCATGAATAATCAGAATATCGTCATAATAACCTTCAAGTTCAAATATATACTCATATTTTTCTTTTCCCTTTTTGGGTGTATGAGATGTAAGAATAACAAAATCCAATTTTGCCTTTTTGGCCTCCTTAAAAATTATATCTATGTATTCCTCTGCCCTTTTTAAAGGAAAATGAACATGTATTACTCCAATAACCTCATTATATATTGACTTTTGGCTCATTTCATTGTATTATACCATAAATATATTATATGGCCCCATCGTCTAATGGTCAGGACAGGTGGTTCTCAGCCATCAGGCACGGGTTCGAATCCCGTTGGGGCTAAAAGCAACTTTCTGGATAAACAGAAATTATTCAGAAAAAGGAGGCAAATATGAAGGAATTACTCAAAATAAATCCTGAAAGAGTAAGAGATTTTCTTGTTGAATTTTTAAGGGATGAATTTAAAAAGGCAAATAAAGAAACTGCAATTTTCGGGATGTCAGGAGGAATTGATTCAACAGTTGTAGGTTATTTATGCAAAATTGCTTTTGGGAGAAATAATACCTATGGAATAATCTTACCTTATAAAAATACGCCAAAAATTTCGGTTGACCATGCTTATATGGTTGGAAGAACTCTCGGAATAAGATATTTAAGATTTAATGTAACTCCACAAATTGACTATTATTTCAAAAATTTCCCTCAAGCAGATAAAATCAGAATAGGAAATAAAATCTCAAGAGAAAGAATGAGTATACTTTATGACCTTTCATCACATTTTGATGGTATTGTTGTTGGTTCAAGTAATAAGAGTGAAATTTATCTTGGATATGGAACTCTTTTTGGAGACCTTGCATGGCTTATAAATCCACTTGGAGACCTTTTCAAAACAGAAATATATCAACTTGCTGAATTTCTTGGTGTTCCAAAAGAAATAATTGAGAAGAAACCAAGTGCTGAATTATGGGAAGGTCAGACAGATGAAAATGAACTCGGTTTTTCTTATAAGGAAGCAGATATTGTTCTTTATTATTATATTGAAAAAAATATGAAGCCAGAAGAAATTATAGGTCAAACAAAAATAAATCCTGAAACAGTGAATAAAGTAATTGAAAAATTTAAAAAGACGGAATTTAAAAGAAAAGCACCAAAAATTGCAAAGATACCAGATGAAATAAAATACTAATACTTTTCTTTAATTCTTTCTATCGCAAGGTTAACTCTGTTTATAAGTTCATCAAGTTGTATGGTGTTGCTTTTTTTATTTATAAGGATATTAATTCCCGGGAGTAAAAAAGGTCTTGTTATTAGATATTGATTCCCATTTTTTTCTCCTAAAAGTCCTTCTATTGTAAATCTATTATTTTTTATTGTAACTTTCCCTTTTATTTCCTTATAATAAAAATTTGAACTTCCAGCCATTTTAATAGGATTCCCACCACTTAAAGCAGAAAGTATTTCAATTGCACCAAAGTTCATAAATTGTTTTGTTCCCTTTTTTCTTACAGAATTAAAAACTGTTTCTATTTCAAAATTCCCATTTCCTAAATTAAATTCGCCTTTGATATCCATTAAACCTTCAAATAAAATTTTCTCACTAAAAGAAAAAGCAAGTTTTTTTATATTTATATTATTGATCAAAAATTCCCCATTTATAGAAGAAAAATTTAAATTTTTGATATCAAGATTACCATTACCTTCGTAAAAAGAAAAATTTATATGACCATCAAAATTTTTATTGAAATTACCATTAATGTTTTCAATTACAAGTTTTCCATAATTTATATTTTTACACGAGAAAAAATTCTCAGGTGTTTTAAATTTAATATCATTAAATTTTATATCTTTGAAATTGAAATTTTTTGAAGTGAAGCAAGATTTTCCATCAAAATAAATTTTTTTTTTGAAAAATTTAATACAAATTTACTGGATGAAATTTTTGAACCTTCCATTTTAAGATTATATTTTTTTCTTATTTCTTCTGGAAGTAGTTTTAAAAATTCATCAAGCGAAAATTCTTCTGTATCAAAGGAAAATTCAAATTCCTTTTCTGAAATAAATCCACTGAATATAATCTTTTCTCCTTTTTCATTTACAAGAATACCTTCATCCAGTAATCCCTTTTTTTCCAGAGGTAAATATTTCCCCTTAATATTAAGAGAAAAATTGTCATTATATTTTTCCTGAGAAAGTCCTTTTATTTCCAGATTGAATCTAATTTCCTTTATATTTTCTTTCTCTTTTTCTATAAAAACTTTCCCATAAATTTTCCCATCAAATGGTATCTTATATTTTGTTAATCCAGAAATTTCCTTTACCTTAACTCCATTAAGTTCTATAATACCCTCAAATTTTTCCTTCCCCCAGTTTTCAAAATTCCCATAAAATTTAAGATTACCAATATTTTCTATTTCAATTTTTGTTGTTGTGATATTTACATTTCCATTGATAATATTGCCTTTAATCTTTCCTTCTATATTAACTTTTTTCTTTTCAAAGTCAGAAGAAAGTTCTCCTGGGCCTTCAAAAGCAAAAGCATTTTTCACAAAAGAATGTTTTAATTTAAGTTTATCAATCTTTACAGAAATCCAGGTATCTTTATATGTAAGGTCTTCAAGATTTACTTCTTTAGGTTCAAAATTTATATCTTTTACTTTCCATCTTTCGGTAAAATTTATTTTTTTAACAAGGATATTTTTAAAGGTTATAAAGGAAAAAATTAAAAATAATATTGCTAAAAAAAATGAAATTAAAAAAAACTTAGCCCTTTTACTTAATTTTTTGTTAATTATTTCCCCTCCCATTTATCATAACAGATTATCTCTTCTAAATTCTTTCTGTCTTTTGTTTCTTTAAAAACATCTGGATTCTTAGGATATCCAAGTGGAGTAAGTGCAACAACATTAACATCTTCTGGAATTCCAAGAAATTTTTTAATACCTTCATTATCAAACGAACCAATCCAGCATGTTCCAAGTCCCTCTGCTCTTGCAGAAAGAGTTAAGTGGTCCATAGCAATAGCAACATCAACTATCATACTGTAATCTCCCATCCATCCACCTCTATTGTAATGTATATTTCTACCGCAAGCAACAATTAAGATAGGTGCCTCTGCAACAAATTTTTGACCTTCACATAATTCAACCATTTTCTTTTTCCTTTCCTCATCCTTAATTATTATAAATTTCCATGGCTGCCTGTTATTTCCGCTCGGTGCAATTCTCGCTGCATTTAAAACCCTTTTTAATACATCATCAGGAATTGGGTCTTTTTTATAACTTCTTACACTCCTCCTTGTTTTTATTACTTCGTAGAAATCCATATTCCCCTCCTTTATTTTACTTCTACACTTCCTGTCTTTGGGTCATAAACAAATTTCATTCCTTCAGGTGGCTGGGGTAATTTTTCTATATATCCTTTTTCAACAAGTTCGTCAAGAGAATTTGGATATCTGCCTTCCTGAATCTGAAATGTATTTATTTTATTTTTAAGATATAAAATATCATCCATTGCTTTTGCTTTTTTCATTGCTCTTCCCATTGTTTCTCCATATTTTTTAGGTGCATTCAAAGGAGTTAATTCCTCTTTCTTTTTACTGCAGGAAACAAAAATTAAAAGGATAAATAGAATAAAAAGAAAATTTTTCATCCCCCCTCCTTTTTTATAAAATTGGTAAATATGTTTTTATTTCATATTCATGTATTCTTTTTCTGTATTCATCCCATTCAATCTTTTTCGCAGTTATTAAATTCTCAAATATATGTTCTCCAAGTGTTTCTTTTAATAAATCACTTCTTTCTGCTATTTCAATTGCTTCAATTAAACTACCAGGCAAAACATCAAGATTCAATCTTTTTCTATCTTCTTCTGTTAAATGGTAAACATCAATTTCAAGTGGGTCTGGTAATGAGTAATTTTTCTCTATCCCTTTTAATCCAGCAGAAACCATACATGCAAAAGCAAGATATGGATTACATGCAGGGTCTGGTGAGCGAAATTCTATCCTTGTTGATTTTTCTTTTCCAGGTCTATACATAGGAACTCTTATTAATGTGCTTCTATTCCTTCTCGCCCAGCATATATAAACAGGCGCCTCATATCCAGGAACAAGTCGCTTATATGAATTTACCCATTGATTGCATACAAGTGTTATTTCTTTTGAATGATAAAGAAGACCTGCTATATATTTCTTTGCAATATCACTTAAAAAAAATTCATCTTTTGGGTCAAAAAATGCATTTTTATCTCCTTTAAATAATGATTGATGTGTATGCATTCCACTTCCATTTATTCCATATATTGGTTTTGGCATGAATGTTAAATATAGCCCATGCTTTGAAGCAATTTCCTTTGCAACCATTCTGTAAAACATCACTATATCTGCCATTGTTAATGCATCTGTATATCTTAAATCAATTTCATGCTGACTTGGTGCAACTTCATGATGAGAATATTCAATCTTAATTCCCATATCTTCAAGTGTTAAAATTATCTCCCTTCTTACTTCTGAAGCAGCATCAAGTGTTGTTACATCAAAATATCCACCTTCATCAAGCATTTCTGTTGATTTATCATTCTTAAATATAAAAAATTCAAGTTCAGGTCCAACATAAAATGTAAATCCTTTTTCTCCAATTTTTTCAAGTTCCTTTTTTAAAATATATCTTGAGTCACCTTCATAATGACTTCTATCAGGATTCAAAATATCACATATCATCGCACCTTCTTTTTCTCCTTCAATATATGGAAGAATTACAAAAGTTTTTGGGTCAGGGAGTGCAACCATATCTGATTCATCTATTCTTGCAAAACCCTTTATTGATGAACCATCAAAACCCATACCTTCTTCAAGCGCCCTTTCAAGTTCTTCAAAAGTAATTGAAAAACCTTTCATCTGTCCTGTAATATCTGCGAAAAATAATCTTATAAATTTTACATCTTTCTCTTTACATATTTTTAAAACATCTTCTTTCTTAAAATTTCTATCCATTTTTTTCTCCTTTTTTTATAATTTTACCACTTTTTTTAAATTTGATAAGTTTTTTTCAAGATGTTATTATAATTTTAAAATAAAAAAGGAAGAAAATGAATTTATGGTTGATTGTTATTAAAGGTGGGTATATAATGATACCCATCTTTATATGTGGTGTTTTAACCCTCACAATAATAATAGAAAGATTTATTTACTTAAAAAACTCTCAGATTGACAGTGAAAAATTTATAACAGAAATAGAAAATCTTTTGAAAAAAAGAAAAATAAGAGAAGCAATGGAAAAATGTGAAAATCAAAATAAACCAGTCCCAAATATTGTAAAAGCAGGACTTTTAAAACTTGACAGAACAAGAGATGAAATAAAAGAAGCAATTGATGATGCAGCAAATCATCAAATTCCAGAACTTGAAAAATATCTTGTAATACTGGCAACTATTGCTGTAATTTCTCCCCTTTTAGGACTTCTTGGAACAGTAACAGGAATGATAAAAGCATTCATGGTAATAGAAATGAAAGAAGGTCTTGTTCATCCAGGAGAACTTGCAGGAGGTATATGGGAAGCACTTGTTACAACAGTTGGAGGACTTGTAGTAGCAATACCTGCTTATCTTTCTTATAATTATTTTGTATCTCGTGTAAATAATTTAATACTTGAAATGGAAAAAAGTGCAACAAGATTGATAGACCTTATTTTTTTATTAAAGAGAGAAGAAGAATAAGGATTATCAAAGGTTTTGAAATTTGAAAATTTTAAAACTGTTGATAAATAAAAATTTCCTCTTGACAAAATTAAAAATTTGTTTTAAATTCAATAAAAAAGGAAAGAAAGGAGGTGAGAAAGGATGAACAAGGCAGATTTAATCGAAGCAGTAGCAAAAGTTGTATGCACAAAAAAAGAAGCAGCAGCAGCAGTTGATGCAGTTTTAGATGCAATTAAAGGTGCTCTTAAGAAAGGAGAAGCAGTAACTCTTGTTGGATTTGGAACATTCAAGGTTGCAGAAAGGAAAGCAAGGAAAGGAAGAAATCCAAGAACAGGAGAAGAAATAAAGATTCCAAAGAAGAAAGTTCCAGTATTCAGAGCAGGAAGCGAATTGAAGAAAGCGGTGAAGTAATTTTTATAGGCGGGCCCTTTAAAAGAGGGTCCGCCTTCCTTATTTTTTATAATAATTTGAATTTTTTGAAAGGATAATATTTTACTAAAACTTTTCCAATAATAAGTTTTTTTTCAATGGGTCCCCATTCAGTACTGTCTTCACTTTCATTTCTATTGTCTCCAAGTAAAAAATAAAAACCTTCAGGAATTTTTATCTCTTCATATAAATATTCTGGTTTTTCTTTTATGTATGGTTCTTCAAGTTTTTCGCCATTTATATAAACATAACCATTTTCAATTTTTATTTTTTCTCCTGGAAGTCCAATAACTCTTTTCACCAGAATTTCTTTTCCCCTTTCTGGAGAAAGCAAAGCAACTATATCCTTTCTTTTTATCTCATCAACTTTTACAGAAATTACCATATCTCCAACATTCAATGTGGGTTCCATAGAAGAAGATATTACTTTTAAAAATTTAACATGTTTTATTCCAAAAATATAGCCAATAAAGAAAACTATTCCAAGAAGAATAAGATTTTTTATAATTTTAAACATATTTTATATTATAAACCTTGACACTTTAATTGTCTAATGGGTATAACATTTTAATAAAATTTTTTTCTGGAGGGCAACTTATAAATGGAAGAAGGGGCTCTTAATGTTGGAGTTGAAGAAATACTTGAAAAAATTGATATTGTTGAAATTGTTTCAGAATATGTAAATCTGAAAAGGTCTGGGAAAAATTTTAAAGCGTTATGTCCTTTCCATCCTGAAAAGACACCTTCTTTTTTTGTAAGTCCTGAAAAACAGGTTTTTCATTGTTTTGGATGTGGAATCGGAGGAAATGCATTAAAGTTTTTAATGAATATTGAAAAAATATCCTTTTATGATGCTTTAAATATTCTTGCAAAAAAAGCAGGAATAGAAATTTCAAGAAAAGAGAATATTAAAGAAAGTGCTGAAAAAAAGAAAATTTTAAAAGCAAATGAATATGCAGCAAGTTTATATAATAAAACTCTTTTTTCTCCTTATGGAAAGATTGCTCTTGAATACTTATATCAGAGGGGTTTAAACGACGAACAAATAAATACATTTTCAATTGGATTTGCTCCTTCTAACAATTTTCTTATAAAAAAACTGGAAGAAGAAAAATTGAACAAAGAAGATTTTGTCCTTTCTGGTTTATTAAATGAAGATGGGAAAGAAGATACTTTCAGGAATAGAATAATCTTTCCAATTTATAATATAAAAGATGAAATCATCGGTTTTGGTGGAAGAACAATAGATGATGAAATTATGCCAAAATATCTGAATATAAGAGAAAATATTGTATTTAATAAAAGTAAGTCACTTTATGGAATAAACTGGAGTAAGGAAAATATAAAATCAAATAGTTTTGCAATTTTTGTTGAAGGATATTTTGATGTTCTGAAAATGCACATAAATGGAATGAAAAACACTATTGCTCCAATGGGAACTGCTATAACAGAACTTCATTTAAACGGATTGAAGAAACTTACAGATAAAATATTATTGATTTTTGATGGAGATGACCCTGGAATAAGGGCAGCGTTAAGAAATCTTGAAACAATAATTAAAAAAGGATTTGAAGTTAAAATTTGTATGCTTCCTGCAGGATTTGACCCTGATAAATTTATTGATGAATATGGAATAAAATCACTTATAAATTTTATTGAAAAATCACAGGATTTCATTGACTTTTCAATATCAGTAAATTCACAGATTTATGACATAAATAATCCAAAAGAAAAATCTGTTATTGTAAAAGAGACACTTAAGTTAATATCAAAAATCCCTGATGAAATTGAAAGATATGAATTTTTAAAAAAACTTTCTGAAAAAATGGAAATAAAAATTGAAATACTTGAAGACCATCTTGACGAAATTCTTAAAAAAAGTATTGAAACAGAATATATTACTCTTTCAAAAACAAATAAGGAAAATCAGGATTCTGCTGAAAAATTTTTAATAGAGATAGTTATGAATGACAGGAAATATTTAGAAAAACTTTTTGAATTTAAAGGACAATTAACAGAAAAAATTGAAAAAATAATTAAAGCGGTGGAAAAATTGAAAAGTAAAAAACTTGAAATTAATCCATCTCTTTTGATTGGAGAGTGTGAAGATGAAGAACTTACAAGTTTTATTTCTTCTATTGCAATAAAAGAGGATAATAAAATTACAGAGGATTTAAAGGAAAAAATTTTTAATGATTGTTTAAAAAAAATAAAAAAGAAACGATTGTTTATTGAAATAGAGAATTGTAAGAAAAAAATGAATGAAAAATTAGAAAAAGGAATTGATTATAAAGATGATTTAAAGGAAATGCAAAAATTGTTATATAAACTAAAAAAGGAGTGAAAATGGGAAGGAAAAAGAAAAATGTTAGTAATGGTAAAGAGGTTATAAAAATTGAAGACAAAATAAATGAGATAGTTGAACTTGGGAAAAGGAAAAAATATCTTTCCTGGGATGATATAAATGAAATTCTACCGATGGAGTTGACAGATGAAGAAGATATAAACGAACTTTTTGATGAACTTGAATATTATAATATTGATATCCTTGAAGAAGAGGAAGAAGAATCCTTTTATACAGAAAAGGAAAAAAAGATTGATACTGAAGAAGCAAGAAATCCATTAAGGTCATACCTTAAAAGTGCAGGAAGTTATAACCTTTTAACGCATGAAGATGAAATTGAAATTGCAAAAGGAATAGAGGAAGCAAAAAAACAACTGAATAAATTAAGAAAAAAATCAAATCCTTCAAAAAAACTGATAGAAAAATATGAAAACCAATTAAATAAATTGAGGGAAAAACTTATAAACTCAAATCTACGTCTTGTTATAAATATAGCAAAAAGATACAGCAATCCAAAACTTTCCATACTTGATTTAATTCAGGAAGGAAATATAGGTCTGATGAAAGCAGTGGAAAAATTCAAATACAGAACTGGTTTTAAATTCAGCACCTACGCAACATGGTGGATAAGGCAGGCAATCACAAGAGCAATTGCAGACCATTCATCAACTATAAGAATCCCTGTTCATATGATAGAAAAAATAAATAAGGTAAAAAAGATTGAAGCAAAATATTCACAACTTGGTGAAGATGGTGAACTTTCAGAAGAGGAAATAGCAAGAGAAATGAATCTATCTGTGGAAAAAATAAAAACTATAAAAAAATCAATGAGACCAGACCCTATTTCCATTGACTCTCCTATTGGAGATGAAGAAAGAGCTACCATTGGAGATTTTATAGAAGATAAGTTTAATCCAAATCCATTATTACATACAAGACATTCTCTTCTGAGAGAAGAAATAGAAAAGGCACTTTCAATTCTTGATGAAAGAGAAGAACTTATAATAAGATTAAGATTTGGACTTGATGGAGAAGGTTATCCAAGAACACTTGAAGAAGTTGGACAGATTTTTAATTTGACAAGAGAAAGGATAAGGCAGATAGAAGCAAAAGCAATACAGAAATTGAGAAGTTCTTATAAAGGAAAAAGATTGCAGATATTTACTCATAGCATATTCGGTTCAAAATCTATCAACAAATGAATTTCATTAAATTTCTTGGAACAGCAGGTGCCAGATTTGTTATGATTTCTCAATTGAGGTATTCTGCTGGTATATGGTTTTCAATTGATGGAATACAGTTTGTTGTCGACCCTGGACCTGGAACTCTATTAAGAGCAGTAAAATCAAAACCTAACTTAAACCCTCAAAAACTTGAAGGTATTTTTCTTTCTCACAGGCATCTTGACCATTCATGTGAAATAAATCTTATGATTGAAGCAATGACAGATGGTGGATTTAAAAAGAAAGGAATTGTTTTTGCTCCATATGATTGTTTATATCATGACCCTGTTATTCTTCTATATTGCAGGGAATTTGTTGAAAAAATTGAAGTATTAAATGAAGGTAAAAATTATAAACTTAAAAATTTAAATTTTGAAATTCCTGTAAAACTGAAGCACAGTGTTGAGACATACGGATTTAAGATAAACTTTAACGATATCACTATTTCATATTTACCTGATACATCCTTTTTCCCTCAATTAATTGATTATTATAAAAACAGCGACATAATTATTATAAATACAGTTCTTTATGAGAAAAAAGAAAATGTTCAGCACCTTTGTTTGTCAGAAGCAGAAGAAATAATAAAAAATATAAAACCAAAAAATGCAATTCTTACACATTTTGGAATGAGTATGCTGAAAAATAAAATATGGGAGAAAAAAGAAGAAATAAGCAAGAGAGCAGGAACAGAAGTTATAATCGCAAATGATGGAATGAATTTTGAGTTTTAAAGCCATCCCGTATACTTTGCAAGATATTTACAATATTCAATAAAATTCTCAAGGGATATGTCGGGAGGAACACCATGGTCACAGGAAGGGATATATCCTCCATCTTTAAATAAAAATGGTATAATTTTATCCATTTCTTTTTTTAATGTATCTATCCCTTTTGCAATTTTTCTTTTATCAATACCGCCAATATAAGCCATGTTCTTACCAAATTTTTTTCTGAATTCTATAAGGTCATTTCCAGCAGCAATTTCAACAGGGATAGTGCAATTAATTCCACTTTCTATCCAGATAGGTATAATTTCTCCTATATAACCATCTGAATCAATCATAACTATCTTGCATCCACTTTCTTTTAAAAGTTTTGTCCACTCAATCCAGCAGGGCATAAGATATTTTCTTATCATATATGAAGAAATCATACTCTTTTCTTTATAAGCCATATCTTCACTTATAATAGCATAGTCAAACTGAACTTTTGATACAAGTTTTTTTAAAATTTTTGAGACAAACTCCTTCCAGAAACTTGTCATTTCAAGCACAAAATCTTCTTTTTCAACCATGAAAATACATAAATTTTCAAATCCACACCAGTCCCTTAATTGCCAAAAAGGCCCATTAAAATAAATCCCTAAAACCCAATCCCTTTCCTTTAAAATCTCTGATTTTCTGTCAATTTCAGGGTCAATTCTTTCAGGAGTTTCAGGATTATACCTTCTTTTCATATCTTCCCAATCACTTAAATTTTCAACTGGAAATTTATGCCATTTCCTTGTTACAAAATCCTTTGCACTTCTTAAATATGTAAAATCATATTTTTCTTCAATCTCAACAATTTCTCCTTTTTCCGTCTGAACAATTAAATGGTCATCTTTTTTCTCAATTATTTTTTCTTCAAAAGGAGGAGTTAAAAAAAATGAGTAGGATAAATTAACTTTTTCTTTTTGTGGTCTTTCAATTTTAACTCCAATTTTTTCACAAACATAATCAAACCAGTTGGTATTTTCGGGTAAACCTTCTTTATGCCATCTTTTTAAAGTTGATTCTCTCGGACCACCTGGTTGAAAAGGAACTTTATCAACCTCTTCAAATAATAAACATCTTACATATCTTTCCCTTTCAGTCATTTTCACTTTCCCTTTATTGTTATAGATAGTATAATAAAAGGTAGAAAGTATGCAAGAAAAATTAAATTTTTTGGGAGAACTCGGAATTTTTGAAGTAAGTGATTATATTTATCAAAAGGAAAAATTTACATCATTTATATACCCTTCTGTCTATAAAAATAGAATTGTAAAACTTTTTAAAGTCCTCCTTTCAAATAACTGTAAATTTAACTGCCTTTACTGTGCAAACAGAAGAGATAGAGATTGTCCAAGATATAGTTTTAATGTGAAAGAACTTGCTGAAATATTTTATTCTATGTGGAAAAAAAGACTTGTAAATGGCCTCTTTCTATCATCTGCAATAGAAAAAGATAATAACGAAACACAGGAAAAAATGATAGATTTAGTGGAAATTTTAAGGAAAAAATATAACTATAATGGGTATATACATCTAAAAATTTTGCCTGGAGTTGATGAATATTTAATAAAAAGAGGGAAAAACTATGCTGACAGATTATCTTTAAATATGGAATCTGTTAATTCTGAATATATAAGAAAAATAGCAAAAGAAAAGGACTTTTCCAAAAATTTACTTTTGACACTTAAAAAAATATCAGAGTTAAATAAAGAAAATCCCTTGAAAAATGGAATAACAACCCAGATTATTGTTGGTTCTTCCGAAGAAAAGGATAAGGAAATATTAAGTTTTTCATTATATCTCTATAAAAATTTTAATCTTTCAAGGGTCTATTATAGCGGATTCATTCCTGTTCCAAAAACACCCTTTGAATATAAAAAACCATGTTCTTTAAAAAGACAGATAAGATTGTATCAGGCAGATATTCTAATAAGAAAATACAAATTTTTACCTTCTGAACTCCCATTTGACAGAAATGGAAATTTATACTTAAATAAAGATCCCAAAATAATCTGGGCTGAAAAAAATAAAAATTTTTTCCCGATTGAAATTAATAAAGCGAATTTTTATCAATTAATTAGAATCCCCGGAATTGGTATAAAATCAGCAAAAAAAATTTTAGAAATCAGGAAAGATGGAAAAATAAAATCAGAAAATATACTTAAAAAAATAGGAGTTAAATTAAAAAAAGCAATGCCATATATTTTAATTGATGGGAAAAAAATAAAAGAAGAAAAAGAGGAAAAAGAAAGCGAAGTTTATTACACAATTTTTGATGAAATTATTTAAAATGGAAAAGAAATTTTATACCACAGGAGAACTCGGAAAAATAATTGGAGTAAGCAGGGTTACTGTTTATAAGTGGATAAAGAACAAAAAAATTGAAGGAGTAAGATTACCCGGTGGAAGATGGATAATTCTAAAAAAAGAAGCAGAAAAAATAATAAAAGAAAGAAATCTTGAAGCGATAGAAAAAGAAATAAAAATTTTAATAGGAGATGATAATATAGAAATAACAAATTCTTTAAAAGAGTTCCTTGAAAGAAGAAATTCAGATTTTAGAATAATGACTGCTTATAATGGATTTGAAGTTGGAAAATATTTATATACTTTTAAACCAGACATTTTAATTCTTGATATATTTATGCCAGGAATTAATGGATTTGAAATTTTAAATATTGTGAGAAATGACCCGAAGTTAAAAGATATTGTAATTATTATTATAACTGGACATTCTGAAGAAGAAAATATAAAAAGAGCAAAAGAACAAGGGGCTGATTATATCTTTATAAAACCATTTGATTATAAGGAAATTGAAGAAACAATAAAAAAAATATCTCGGATTTAAAAATTTTTCTATTTTTTTCTTTGCCCGAAAAGGGATAATGAGGTAAAATAATATATATACAGAAGTCATTTTTTTTAAAATCATAAAGGAGTAAACTATGAAAGCACTTTTGCTTTTAGGGGGATTTGGAACAAGATTAAGACCTTTTACAATAAATACACCAAAAGCACTTTTACCAATTGTTAACTATCCTTTTATAGCATATCAATTTGAACTTTTAAGAAAATATGAAATAAAAGAAGTTGTGCTTGGTGTTGGTTATAAGGGAGATGAATTTAAAAGAGTAATTGATATAGGTAAAAATATGGGAATTAAAATTTATTTATCCTATGAAAAAAAACCTCTCGGAACAGGTGGAGGGATAAAAAATGCTGAAAAATTTTTAAAGGGAAAAGAACCATTTTTTGTATTTAATGGAGATGTCCTTGCAGATTTTAATCTTGAAAAAATTTTAACTTTTCACATTGAGAAAAATGCTTATATAACAATAGGAATGATAAAAGTTCCAGACCCTTCATCTTATGGTTTAATTTTAACCGATGATGAAATGAAGATAATAAAATTTATTGAAAAGCCAAAAAAGGAAGAAATTGTAACTGATACTGTAAATGCTGGTGTTTATGTTTTTCAGCCCGAGGTTCTTGAAGAAATACCTGAAAATAAGGAAGTGTCAGTTGAAAAAGAAACATTCCCCCAAATTCTTCAAAAGGGAAAAAATATGTTCGGATATATTCATTACGGATACTGGCTTGATGTAGGAACAATTGATAAATTTAAAAAAGGAAACTTTGATTTAATTGATGGTAAAATTGAACTCCTTTATAAAAAATCTGAAGAAAATATAGAAAAAAAAGATAATGTTTTAATTGGTGATAATGTAATTGTAGAAGGGAAACTTATTGCAGATGAAAATGCTATTATATGTGAGAATTCAAAGTTTAAAGGAAAAGTTATAATAGGGAAAAAATCATTTATAGGTAAAAATTGCCTTATTGAAAACTCTATAATCTTTGAGAATGTTTTTATTGGAGATGAATGTATTATAGAAAATTCAATAATAGGTGAGTCAGTAATAATCAGGAATAATTGTATTGTTAAAAACTCAGCAGTTGGTGATAATTCTTTTATAAATCAATTTTCAAAATTTTCAGAATAAAAATGGAAATAATAACAAAAACAAGATTTTTTAAACCAACAGAATACAGTATATACAAACCAAAAATGTGTTTTGTTTCAACTTATGTGCCTAAACCTTGTGGAATTGCCACTTTTACAAATGATTTATTGAGACACATTGATAATTATAATATTTTAATTCCATCAAAAGTTATTGCAATGAATGGAAAAGATGAAAATTATAATTATCCTGAAGAAGTAGTAAGAATTATAAGGATTGATGAAATTGAGGATTACATAAAAGCAAGTGAATTTGTAAATGAATCAGAAATTGAAATTATAGGAATTCAGCATGAATTCGGCATATTTGGTGGAGAATATGGCGAGTATCTTCTTGAGTTTCTTGAAAGGATTAAAAAACCATGCGTAACAACATTTCATACAGTACTACCAAATCCACCACAGAAAATGAGGGAAATTGTTAGAAAAATATCTGAAAAAAGTTCATACATTGTTGTTATGACCAACCTTGGAAAAGAACTTCTTCACGATTATTATGGAATTGCAAAAAGAAAAATTGAATTAATTTATCATGGGGTTCCTTTTGCCTATTTAAGACCAACAAATTATTTTAAAGAAAAATTAAACCTGGATAATAAAACAATTATTTCAACTTTTGGATTGATAAGCAGGGGAAAAGGACTTGAATATGTTATATATTCCTTACCAGAAATTTTAAAAGAATTTCCTGATGTTATGTATTTAATAATAGGTGCAACACATCCAAATATATTAAAACAGGAAGGAGAAAGTTATAGGGAGTTTTTAATTAAGGAAAGTGAAAGATTGGGAGTTTCTGAGAATGTAAAATTTATAAATAAGTTTCTCACTATTGAAGAATTGCTTGATTATCTTGGAGCAACTGATATTTATATAACTCCATATTTAAATCCAGGGCAGATTACAAGTGGAACTCTATCCTATGCAATCGGCTGCGGAAAAGCATGTATTTCAACTCCCTATCTCTATGCAAAGGATATTTTTGAAAATGGTAAAAGAGGGATACTTGTAAATTTTAGAGATCCGGAAAGTATAAGTGAGGGGGTTATTTATCTTTTAAAAAATCCAGAAAAAAAGAAGCAAATTGAAAGGGAAGCATATAAACTCGGACAGAAAATGACATGGGAAAAAGTTGCATGGGAATATCTTACTCTATTTTCAAGAGTTAGTTCCAGCAGGGGAGAAACTGCATCCATTTATTTTGAAGATAGATTACTTCCAATAAAACTTACACATCTTGAAACACTTACAGATGATGTTGGAATAATACAGCATGCAAAATTCTCAATGGCTGATAGAAAAACTGGCTATACAACAGATGATAATGCAAGAGCACTTGTTGTCGTAACAAAACATTATAATATGTGTATTGACCAGAAAAGTTTAAATCTTATAAATACATATTTGAGTTTTATTTATTATATGCAAAAATCAAATGGAAGGTTCCATAATTTACTCGGTTATGATAGAAATTTTCTTGATACAGATGGAGGGGATGATTGTTTTGGTAGGTGCATATGGGCTATTGGATATCTTCTTTCAAGTGATTTTATTTATGAAAATATTAAAGGTGCTGCAAAACATATATTTACCCTTGCATTTCCTCAAATTGAAAATATTCATTCATTAAGGGGAATGGCAAATTCTCTTTCGGGTATTTATTATTACCTTAAAACAGAAAATAATGAAAGTGTAAAAGAAGTTGCTAAAAAACTTGCTGAAAGGATGGTTGAAAATTACCAGAATTCAAATGAACCAAACTGGAAATGGTTTGAAAATATAATAACTTATGAAAATGCAAAATTACCATCGGGTTTATTTTATGCCTACCTTATACTTAAAGAAAAAAAATATTTTGATATTGGAATGGAAGCGTTAAATTTTTTGATTGACCTGACAATTATAGAAAATAGATTTATACCGATTGGAAATAATGGCTGGTATGTTAAAGGAGGCAAAAGAGCATATTATGACCAGCAACCAATTGAAGTGGCATGTATGATTGAAGCATTGAAATTGGCGGAAAAATTGACAGGAGATGAGAAATACGGAAATTTATCCTTAATTGTTTTTGACTGGTTCCTTGGAAGAAATACAAAAGGAGAGATGATGTACGACCCTGTTACAGGTGGTTGTTACGATGGGCTTTCTAAATCCGGTCCGAACAGAAATCAGGGAGCAGAATCTACAATCTCTTACTTACTTGCTCGCCTTGAAATAGAAGACAGGTAAAATGGCAAAGGTTATTACTTTTGGATGTAAAGTAAATCAGTATGAAAGTCAACTCATAAAAGAAAATATAGAAAAGGATGAAAAATTTATTTCAGATGATATTGTTATTGTAAATTCCTGTTGTGTTACTGAAAAAGTAGAAAAGGAAGTGGAGAAAAAAATAAGGAAATTGTTGAAAGAAGGGGGAAAAATATATTTAACAGGATGTATGATAAGAAAAAATGTAAATTTAAATCTACCTATCAATATTGTTGAAAAAAATTTCTTCTTCAAGTTTAAGGATAAAATTGAAAGTTTTTATGGACATACTCGTGCTTTTATAAAAATAGAAGATGGATGTGAAAATTTCTGTTCTTACTGTATTATTCCTTTTGTGAGAGGTAAAGTTAAGAGCAGGAAAGAAAAAGATATAATTGAGGAGATAAAAAAACTTGGAGAAAATGGATATAAAGAGATTGTTTTAACAGGGATTGACCTTGGTTCTTATGGGAAAGATACAGGTGAAAAATTACCTTCATTGCTTGAAAAAATTGAAGAAATTGAAAGTATTAAAAGAATAAGATTAAGTTCAATTGAAATTTATTACATTGATGAGTTTTTTATCAATTTCGTTAAAAACTTGAAAAAATTCTGTCCGCATTTCCATATACCTCTTCAGAGTGGTTCAGATAAAATTTTAAATTTAATGGGCAGAAGGTATACTTTTAATGATTATATGGAAAAAATTGAAATGATAAAAGAAAAAATAAAAAATGTTACTTTCACAACTGATATTATTGTTGGTTTCCCGGGAGAAAAGGAAGATGACTTTGAGAAATCATGTATGGCAATTGAGAAAATAAAGTTTTTAAAAGTTCATATTTTCCCATATTCTGAAAGAGAAAATACATTTGCAATAAAACTATCAGATAAAATTGATGAAAAAACAAAAAAAGAAAGATTTAGAAAAATTTTAAAAATTTCAGATATTTCAAGCAAAAAAGTTAAAGAAAAATTTATTGGTAAAAAATTGAATGTTTTATTTGAAAGGAAGAAAGGAAATTTTTGGGAAGGATATTCAGAAAATTACATTCCTGTTATTGTAAATTCAAATAAAGATTTAAAAAATGAGATTATTCCTGTAATCCCTGAAAAGATTTTCAAAAACTTTCTTTCAGGGAAAATTTTTAATCAAAAGGGGTAAAAATGAAAGCATTTTCTCTTATTCTTGGTTTTTTATCATTAATTTGTGGAATTTTTTTGACATTTAAACCACGACTTTCATATGAAAAAGAAACTACCGCTGATATTATTGCAGTTATAGGGATTATATTAATGATTGCAGGAATAGTTTTGCTTCTTTCTCCATTTTTAAAGTGATTAAAAACGAATTGATGAAGAGATTAAATTGAGTGCTTCAGTTCTTGTCCTTAAATCTCTTAAAAAAATACCTCTCATAGCACTTGTTACTATTTTTGTTCCTGGTTTTTTTATCCCTCTCATAATCATACACATATGCTCTGCTTCAATTATTGCCATTGCTCCCTGAGGAGTTAAGACATCCATAATTATATCTACTATTTGATTTGTCATTCTTTCCTGTAATTGAGGCCTTTTTGAAAGGACATCAACAAGTCGTGCAATTTTACTTATTCCAACAACATTATTTCCATCCGGTAAATAAGCAACATGTGCTTTACCAAAAAATGGTAGAAAATGATGTTCACATATTGAATAAAAATTTATATCTTTAACAAGGACAAGTTCATTAAATTCCTCTTTGAAGACCTTTCCAAGAACTTTTTTCGGGTCAACATCAACTCCACTGAAAATTTCTTCATACATCTTTGCAACTCTTTTTGGTGTATCTTTAAGTTTTTTTCTATCAACATTTTTACCCAGTGCTTCTATTATCATTTCCATTCCCTTCTCTATTTTCACCATGTCCATTTTCCTCTCCTTTTTTAATTCCAAGTATTTTATCTATTTCTTCTGATGTTAATGTTTCCTTTTCTAAAAGTTCCTTTACAAGAATATCAAGTTTATCCCTGTTTTTCATAATTATTTCTTTTGCTCTTTCTTCTGCTTCTTCAAGAATTCTTTTTATTTCCCTGTCTATTTCTCTTGATGTCTCTTCACTGAACTCCCTCTGCTGAATAAGGTCTCTACCAAGAAAAACTGCTTCATGCTGTCTGAAACTTATTGGGCCTAAATTTTCACTCATTCCCCATTCACATACCATTTTTCTTGCAATTTCTGTTGCAACTCTTAAATCATTTTCACTCCCTGTAAATTTTTTACCAAAGACAATTTCTTCTGTTGCTCTTCCAGCAAGAAGTGCTGCAAGTGAATTTTTATAATATGTATCACTTTCAAGAAATCTATCTTTATCAGGAAGAACATGAGTTATTCCAAGTGCCTGGCCTCTTGGAATAATTGTAACTTTATGGACAGGATATACTTCGGGTAAACTTTTCTGAACAAGAGTGTGCCCCGCTTCATGATATGCGATAATTTTTCTCTCCTCTTCACTCACATATAAACTTCTTCTTTCAACTCCCATTAAAACCTTATCCTTTGCTTCTTCAAAGTCAGTCATATCAATTTTTTCTTTTCCCTTTCTTGCTGCAAGAAGTGCTGCTTCATTTACTATGTTTGCAAGGTCTGCTCCTGAAAGTCCTGGAGTTGCTCTTGCAATTAAATGAAGGGAAACAGAACTATCAAGTGGCTTATTTTTGGTATGAACCTTTAAAATTTTCTCTCTTGCCTTAACATCAGGAAGAGTAACAACGACTGTTCTATCAAATCTACCGGGTCTTGTTAATGCAGGGTCAAGAACATCAGGTCTATTTGTAGCAGCCATAACAATTATTCCTTCATCTGTCTGAAATCCGTCCATTTCAACAAGCAACTGATTTAATGTTTGTTCTCTTTCATCATGTCCCCCTCCAAGCCCGGCAAATCTCTGTCTTCCAACAGCATCAATTTCATCAATAAATACAATACAGGGACTTAATCTTTTTGCCTGACGAAATAAATCTCTCACTCTACTTGCGCCTACACCAACAAACATCTCAACAAAATCAGAACCACTCATACCTAAAAATGGAACACCTGCCTCTCCTGCAACTGCTTTTGCAAGAAGAGTTTTTCCAGTTCCGGGAGGACCAATTAAAAGAACACCTTTTGGAATTTTACCACCGAGTTTCTGGAACTTTTTTGGATTCTTCAAAAATTCAATTATTTCTTTTAACTCTTCTTTTGCCTCCTCACATCCTGCAACATCTTCAAAAGTAACCTTATTTTTTGGATTTGGAATTATTGGAGTACTTCTTCCAAAGGATAGAGCTTTATTTCTCTCAAGATTTGCCTGCCTGACAAACATCCAGAATATAAAGAAGAAAATTAAAGCAGGAATAAGATAAGGGATAATTTCAACAAGCCAACTACCCGGTTCATATTTAAATGAAATATTGTTCTCAAGTAAAATTCTGTTTAAATCAGGGTCTTCACCAATAAAAGTATAAAAATTTTTCCCATCCTTTAATTTCCCATAAATCACACCCTTCTTTATTGTCAGAACTCCATCAATATTACCTTTTTTAACCTCACTTATGAAATCACTGTAAATTAAATTAATTTTTTTGCTCTCAATTTCAGAAAATTTTAAAAGCCCAAAAATAAAAATAGTTATTAAAATCCAGAATAAGAGACCTTTTATAAAATTCAGATTATTTTTTTTGCCCTTTTCTTCCATCCTTTTTTTATTTCCTCCTTTAACTTTTTCATTATTTTTTCAGGATTATCTGATTTTTCAATCGCACTTATAACTGCTATACCATCAGCGCCACTTTCTATAACCCTTCTCGTATTTTCTATATTTATACCCCCAATTCCTATTAGAGGTATAGATATAATCTTTTTTATTTCCTTCAATATCCCTGTTCCAATAGGCTTTTTCTCCTTCTTTGTTGGAGATTTAAAAATTGAGCCAACCGCAATATAATCTATATCTTTATTCTTTACTACTTTCACATCTTCTAAACTTTCTGTTGAAACACCTATAATTTTATCAGGTAATATTCTCCTTACACTTTCTACATAAAGGTCTTTTTTTCCCAGATGAACTCCATCACAATCACATAAAAGACATATGTCAACTCTATCATTAATTAAATATATTATCTCATCTGGAATATTTTTTTTCAAACTTTCTGCAATTTCTAAGAAAAATTTTGAATCTTCTCCTTTATATCTCAATTGTATTATATCCGGCTTTCCCTCAATTACTTTTTTAGCAAATTCTAAAAACTCCTTTTCATCTTCCTTAAGATTTAGAATTACATATAAACAGGGGATTTTTATTTTTTTCCTTGAAATTTTTGTAATAACTTCTTTCTCAATTTTATAAATTTCAAATCTTAAGTTGTGAAAGAAGGGGAAACTTTCTAAATTTACAATTTTTGAGTATTCTTCAAGAACCCTTATTGACTCTTCAACTCTGAAAAAATTGGTTTCTATCAGTTCTTTTAAATTTAATTTCTGTTTTTTATCAAAATCCTTTCCTGTATCAGTTTCAACAAATCTCTGACTCTTTAATTTTATAGATGGGAAATAATGAATTACGCCTCGGGAAAATTTATGTCTGATTTCTTTAATTTTTTTAAAAATTTCAGGGTCCTCAAGTATAAATCTTACAGATTCTTCAATAACCCTTAATCCCTCTCTTGCCCTGTTAAAATTCACATCAATAATCCTTAAAATTTTCATTTATTTTCCTTATTAAATTTGTAGTTGAATATTTTTTATAAAGAGGGACAATAATAACTTTCCCTCCATATTTTTCAACAATATCTCTTCCAGCAACCTCATTTTCTTTATAATCCCCTCCTTTAACAATAAAGTTAGGTAAAATTACTTTTATCAATTTTTCCGGTGTTTCTTCATTGAATAAAACAATATAGTCAATCATCCAGAAGGAAGATAAAATTTCACTTCTACCCTTCTGATCAATTACAGGTCTTTTTTCTCCTTTAATCTTCTTAATAGATTTATCGGAATTCAGTCCAACTATCAAAACATCTCCAATTGATTTTGCTTTTTTTAAAATTTTTATATGTCCGGGATGAATAATATCAAAGCAGCCATTGGTAAAAACAATAGTTTTTCCATTTTTCTTCAATTCCTGAGATATTTTTTTTATCTCTTTAAGTGTTTTTATTTTAGACATTTTTAAAATTCTTCCTCAACAAGATAACAGATAAGGTGGTAAATAATTAAATGTATTTGCTGAACTTTTTCTGTTTCTTTTGAGGGAATAGAAATAACAAAATCGGATATTTTTTCAAGGGTATTGGGTGTCTTTCCTGTAAAAGTAATAACCTTCATTTTCTTCTCTTTTGCAACATTTGCTGCTTTTATTACATTTTTTGATTCACCTGAAGTTGAAAAACATATCAAAATATCATTTTTATTTCCAATTGCCTTTACCTGTTTTAAAAATATTTCCTCAAAAGAATAATCATTCCCGATACTTGTGATTACAGAAGTGTCTGTTGTTAATGAGATAAAGGGAAGTGGATTTCTTTCTTTTTTAAATCTGTTTATCATTTCTCCTGTAAAATGCTGACAGTCAGCAGCACTGCCACCATTTCCACAGAGAAGAATTTTATTACCATTTTTTATACTTTCAACAATTATTTCAGAAATTTCTATCAGATTTTCTAAAAAAGTATTGGAAAAAACATTTCTCACAAGTTCAATATGAGTTTCAATCTCTTTTTTTAAAAATTCAATTTTCTTCTTATTTTTCATCTTCTTTGGTTTCTGCCTCTCCTACAATATTTGAAACATAAATCTCTATATTTGATATCCTTTCAATTCCAATTGTATCCTGCAAATAACTCTTTGTTAATTCCTGAATATTATTACATGTCTCAGGTATATTCAAACGGGAAATCAATTTTAAATTTATTTTTGTTTCAAGTCCTTTTGATGTAACAAATGCTTTCACTTTAATTGATTTTATTCCTTCTATCTGTCTGCTTATTGTTGATGTTATATAATCTTCTATTGCCTTAAGTGAAATTTTAACCTTCCCCCCTGGGTTATCAAAAGAAACAGATTTAGTTCTATAAACATAATCAATCCAGTTTACTATCCAGATTATTCCCATAAATAAAACAACAATTGCAAAAATCCCTGTTTTAATAGAATTTTGGCTTATAAAATTTATAAAACTATCACATATTTCTTTATTGGCAAAAAATGAAAGAAGGCAGAACACAAAGAAAATTCCCATTATTATATAAATCCCTCCTACAATTCTGCTCCATATTCTCATTTTTCCCCCTCGTTTAACAATTTATATTTTCCTTGAATTTTTAAAAACAGTCAAATTTTTCATATTTTTTCTAGATTTTTGCAATTAGAATAAAATTGTTAAAATTTTATATTTTTAAATTGGGGCAAATAATCTTTATTTTTTTTAAACATTTCATCAACCATCTGTCTGATTTCTTTTAAAGATAAAACACTTGCAGTTAAAGGGTCATAACATATTGCATGATAAACCATTTCAGGATTTCCTGTTAAAGCACCTTCAACTGCCATTTCCTCAACCGCAATATTTATGTTATTTAAAGCAGCACACTGAGGGGGGATTTCTCCTACATGTATATAATTAAATCCTCTTCTATTAACAAGAACAGGCACTTCTACACAGGCACCATATGGTAAATTTGTAATGATGTTTTCATTTGGAACATTACCATTGAATACATATGGTTCTCCTCCAAGATAAGCATTTATTATATAGGCAGCATATTCATGTCCTCTTTTAAGGTCAACCGGTTTTTCAAGCCATTTTTTTATTTCATCTTTCCATGTATCTTCCCTTTTTAAATATTCCTTAAGTATGTAAGCATATTCACCCGGATTCCATCCTGTTCCAGGAAGACAGTATTTTTCAATTAAGTCATGCCTTTTTCTGAACCACCAGTTATATTCAGAATTATGACCACTTGATTCTGTAACATAATATCCAAGAGCAAGAAACATTTCATTCCTTACAATTTCTTCTTTATAAATTTCCTCATTTTCAAGTATTGCTTTTTTTATAAGTGGATATGCATCTACTCCATTCTTTTTATATTCAATAAACCATGCCTGATGATTTATTCCTGCACATACATAAGTAATCTCATCCATTTCTGCTCCTATCCATTTTGCAAGCATTTCTGCCGTTCCCTGAACACTATGACATAACCCTGTAACTTTTAGTTTTGTTTTCTTCTGCATTGCTCTGCAAAGCATTGACATAGGATTTGTATAATTAAGAAAAATAGCATCAGGACAAATCTCTTCAATATCTTTACATATATCAAGCATAACAGGTATTGTTCTAAGTGCCCTAAAAATTCCAGCAGGACCCCTTGTATCTCCAACACAAATATCAACTCCATATTTTTTGGGAATTTCTATATCATATCTCCAAATATTAACTCCTCCTGCAAGAATTGTACAGATAACAGCATCAGCACCTTTAAGTGCTTTTTTTCTATCCATTGTTACTTCAAGTTTTGCTGGATATTTTCCTTCTTCTATAATCTTTTCAACTGCTGTCTTTATAAATTCAAGACGCTCTGCATCAATATCCATCAAAGAAATTGTTGATTCTCTTAGTAATGGAAAAGTCAGAATATCTCTTACAAGTCCTCTTGTAAAACCAAAACTGCCGGCTCCAATAAAAGTTATTTTCGCCATTTTTCCTCCATAATTTTATTTTTTTCTGATTAATTTTAAACATTATTATCCCGTATGTCAAAAACCTTTTAGTTTTCTGTTAATCCAAGTTTTATATAGTATAAATCTTTAAAGAGTTGAAAATTGTAGTCAAATAGAATAAAACCCTCTGTTTCCATTTCCCTACATATTTGAATTTGTTGGGCAATATCAAAAGGAGATAAAATATATGCACCTATTCCAGGATATAAAGGTATTTTTTTCTTAATTATCCCTTTTTGACTTTCTATATAATTTTTAAAAGTATAATTTGAAGTTGTGTAATTCATAGGACAAACAAAATCAAGATATCCTTCTTCTATCCATAATTTCCAGTCCTGCCCAACTGTCTCCTTACAATAAGGATAATCTGGAAATACTGCTGCTGAAATTTTTATACCTGGTTTTATTTTTCTTGCCTCAATACTTACCTCCCTTACTAATTTTGTTATTTGTTCCTGTCGCCATTTCTTATAGTCATCTTTATAAATTCCATTTATTACATCATCTGGCCAGTTTTTGATTTTTATATTATATTCTTTTTCAAAATTCTCTCTGCATGTCTGGCAATAACAGGAATTTGAATCAGGATACCTTATGTAATCAAAATGTATACCATCAATATCATATTTTTTAATAACTTCAAGCATTGAATCAAATTCAAGTTTAAAATTTAAAGGATTTGAAGGACATAACCATAAAAGTTCTTTTCCATCTTTATTTATCTGCAATCTTTTTTCTTTCCTCATTTTTTCAACAAATTCAGGAGATGCATTAAATAAGTTATAATTTACCTTCCATATATGACATTGGATACCATATTTTTTACATGCAGAAAGACATTCTTCTATCTGGTCTCCTTTTATTTTAATTTCTTCCGCAACAGGCAAAAACTCACTTTTATAATACGCAATTCCTGCTCTTAACATATTTGGAAATATTGCATTGAAATTTTTTTCTTTTAAATTCTTTATAGATTCATCCCATGAATATCCTTTAACTCCAAAAGGAGAAAGACACCAGACAGCCCTGTATTCATTTTCTTTAAATTTAAAACATCTGAAATATGCCTGTTTTAAATTCTCTTCAATTTCATTTTTCATTTTAAATAAATTTTCTGTATCCATTTTTTTATAATTTTCCGTAAGTTTTATATATGTTTCAATCATAATTTTTAAATAATTCTTTACTTCTTTTGCTTTCTCATAAGGCAATTCTTTTGTTTTTTTATCAATGCTCTTTCTTATTTCTTCTATATTTTCAAAATTCACAAGTTTCCCGGTATTTTTAATTACGGAACTAAAAATTTCATTTTTATTTTCAGGTGCAAAAAATATAATTAAGGAAAGCAGGAATTGTTCTCCTTCTTCTTTATTAAGCAGGACATGAGAAAAATAAAATCCATTTTCTGATAAAATTGCAGATGGAATTGATGTTGATTTTCCTTCAGAATCAAACCAGAAACCTACAATTTTTGAACTTTCATTCAACTTTTCAGGAATCATTACATTCCATGAAGATTGTTTCATTTTTTCAGGCAAACCATTTATTATTTCTTTATCAAACTTAACAGTATCAAATTCTCCTGGATAACTTTCCTGTTTATAAAGTACATTTTCAATACCAAGAATTTTACAGAGTTCTGGATTTGATGAGTAAAAAACAATTAATTTACCCCCTTTTTCAACAAATTTTTTAATATTCTTTATTTCCTCTTCTGAAAAAAATGGATTATAAGGGAAGATTAAAATTTTAAATCTATCAGTAATCTCTCCTTTCTCAAATTCGCTCTGGTTTACTGTTTTATAATCAATTTCAAATTTATCAAAAATCCCTACAATATCAGAATAATATTTACCTATTACATCACTCCTCTGAACACCCTTTTTTATTGCAGTATCACATAAAACAATTCCAATTTTTGAATTTGAAACGATACCTTTTAATGCTCTTAAATAAACATTTGTTTTACTTAAATTAATTGTTTTTGTTTTCCAGAAAGAGAGACGAATCCTTTTTATATTGTCCCATCCAGAGGGATTTCCTTCTATTTTAAATTTTGATTTTGGAATTATAATTTTCTGCCAGTTATCTTTCTCAATGGAAAATGGCGCTAAAAACCATCCACCAGGACTTTCAAAATAAATTGTGCAGTTTGTTGTCAAAGATGGATTTTCTGATTTTATTTCAATTGAAAATTTTTCAAAATTCCTTAAATCAAGAGAAACAAACATATCCCAGTAACATCTTTTCTCAACTTCATCAAAATTTAAAATGAATTTTATTAACCCTTTATTTCTTTCTTTATACAATTCAACTTCTTTACTTTTTTCCTGAGGCAACCAATTTAATCTTACTTCTAAAATGTTTTTATACTCAAAGGAAACAATATCAATTTCTGAATATGAAAATCCTTTTATTATATTTAAACAGAGTATTAAAATTATCGGCATTATTTTCTTCATTTTTAAAAAGATTTCTATTCAATTGAAACTTTTACATCGCGACTTGTAAACTTTGTCCTGTCTATTGCAGTTATAGTAAAAATATATTCTCCAGAAACAAAATATCCAGAAACTTGAGTTGTTGGTAATCCCGGTTTTTCAAAATAAATTTTGGCACTCAAAGGGCATTTTTTTATTGACCAGTAGGATGTTGTTATATCTCCTTCAGGGTCTCTTACTTTTGCTTTTAATATTATTTTTGATAAAGGCAATTTCAATTCAGATGGCTCTATTTTCACTTCTTCAATTACAGGTGGAGAATTTTCCTGATAAACTGTTACTTTTAAATCCTCCCAGACAACATTAAAAGTATCGCTTACTTTAAACCTGAAAATGTAATCTCCTGGAATTTTAAGATTTGATACATTACATGAAAGTTTATCAGGATTTTCTAAAACAGGATTGGCACCGGGCGGTTGACTTACTATACTCCAGTGATAACTTAATGGGTCATTTTCAATATCAAAAACACCGGCTCTTAATACAGTTTTACTTTCAGGTAATGTAACATTTACCGGTATTCTATTATGAAGGTCAAAAATTTGAGGTGGCTGGTTTTTATCATAAACAGAAACAACAACCTTTTTAAATATTTCATTTTTACCATCATTTATACTTACAGAAAAGACATAATCACCTTTTTTAGTTAATCCTGAAACAAATGTCTTCGGAGAATGAGGTGAAGTTAAAATTAAAGAAACATCTTCTGGTTTTTCTAAAATTTTCCATTCATATTCAAGTTTCTCTCCTTCAGGGTCTATTGCTTTAACATAAAGATTAATCTTATTTTCCGGTAATTTAAGAAATGAAGGGTCAGCACCCCATTCAATAATTACTGGTGGTATATTTTTTTGATGGGGATAAATTGTTAAAATTGTATCTGGATGGATATTTAAACTTAATGGTTGAGAATTTTTAACATTTATTAATCCACCTTCCTGATATACTCCTTTTTCTGTCCAACTTAATCCATAAGTCCCATCAGGTAATCCATTTATTTTTACCGGGAATGAAATTTGACCTTTATTTAAGATAATAAGTGTTATTTTGCCATCTTTTAAAAAAGCAAGAGTTCTTAAATTACTATTATTTGAAATACTTTCTATTCTTTTTGCACCAGGTCTTACATAATGAATAATTTGCCTTATTTCCCAGAAATTCGGAGTAAAAGAAAACCAGGTTTTACTATTATTAAATTTAATATAATCTAAAAGAGCATAAAATTCCCAGTATGAAACACCCCCATTTGTAAGGTCTTCATAAAGATGATTAACATTTAATCCCATAAATTCTGTTTGTCCTGTAGGCAGTCCTCTTTTCCATGAAAAATCTCTTATATTTGTCCTTTCTTCATTTCTACCATATAGATGATATGAAACAAGTCCAACATATTTCCAGAATTCATAGTCATTTTCAACTGCTTTTATATAATTCCAACTTGAATTTACATCAACACACTCAGGAAATTGAATCTTTGTTTTAAATCCCATTTCCTTTAATTTTTCTCCTAATACCTTTCCAATTTCTGCTAAAATTTTTGGGTTAAAAGGATTATTATTTCCCGCTTCATTACAAATACAATAATACTCAGGAATAATATCATATTTATCCCGGAGATAAATAAGCATAGCAATTGCCCACTCAGTATATTCTGCAGGACTGTAAAGAAGATATGGAGGAACAGAACCAGAACTTCCTCCATTAAAAAATGATGGACTTATATATAAACTGAAAGGTTCTTTATTATTTTCAACTCTGTTTTTAAAAGGTAGAATGACTTTTTTAACAATCTTATCAGTTTTATTTGTTTTAAAAGAAGCCCAGTTAATATGGTAAGGGTCTCCATCGTCATTAAAATAATCCTCCCATTCTCTTCTTGGAATTTCAAAACGGAGTCGAGTTAAACCAAGAGAATTTACAGATTCATCAATTATAATATCAATAATATTATCCGGTTGATGAATAAGTCCTGCAGGTGCTCCCCAACCAAGTATTGTCTGATATTCTATTCCTGGATTTACATCAACAATAATTTCTTCCTGAGAAAATAAAAAATTAAAAAATAAGATAACTGTAAAAAAGAATAATCTTGACATAAAGCTCTCCTATACCTTTTCTATAATGTTGCCCTGTTTTATTAAAAGAGTTTTTAAATATTCTAAATCAAGATGTGAAAAAGAATTTATTTTTTCTCTACATAAAATAGCAGAGGCGGTTCCTGATATTTCGCCAGTCAATGCACAGACAGGAATTGCTCTTATTATATCCCATGCAGTTGAAGCAGAAATACATCTACCAGCAGTTATTAAATTTTTTGTTCTGATAGTAATTAAACAGGAAAATGGAATATAATAAATAGGGCCTTTTTTTCTCCAGTCCCCGCACATTCCTATACTATCAGGGAAAATTTTTCTTTCATCTTCTTCCTTTAATTCAATCTTCCCCTTCAATCTTCTTGTCATACGGAAAGTTGGAATAGTGGGAATAGAAACAGGAAATATAAAAGGATTTTCTTTTTTCAATTCATTTATTTTTTCTCTTATATATTTTCTTGATTTTAAAATTTGTTCTGTAATATCATTTGAATCTACACCGGAAAAACCTCTGTTTTTATCCGGCACAATTTTATTGTAAGGGTCATACCTTTCTGTGAATTGGTATCTCCTGATTTCTTCTCCATCAAAATAAAAAAACCATCCACATGCAACATTTTTATCAACGGACACAGTTTCTTCACCTGAAAGCCAACAGATATCCGCATCACCTGTCGCATCAATAACTGCTTTACATTCTATAAATCCTTCCCCTTCTTTATCCTCAATTATTAAAAATCTTATACTTTCATCTTCTTTTATAACATCACAAACCTTTGTTCCATATCTTATTTCAACTCCTTCTTTTAAAACCAGTTCTTCCAGATAAAGCATAAAAGAAACTGGATTAAATTCAACTTCATATCTAAATTTTTTCCTTTCTTCTATATCTCCTTCCTTTTTCCAGCAATCAGGAATTTTACCATATCCATCTTTAACTGAAAGAAGAAGCAATTCTTCTGCAATTCCCTTTATAACTTGTTTCCCCATTCCATCACATAAAGGCAAATAAACATTAACATTTCCTAATGTTGCAAGGCCACCAAGTGAATAATTTTTTTCAATAAGACACACTCTTATTCCATTTCTTTTTGCTGAAATTGAAGCAGCAACCCCTGCAATTCCACCACCAACTACAATAACATCATATCTACCCTTTATTTTTTCCATTTTTTACCTTATATGGCAGAATCCATCTTTTCCTTTTTATAAAATCTCCATTTTTAAACTTCTGTTCAATTATATTATTTTTTTCAAGGTAATTAAAGCAACTCCTCATACAACTTCTTGAACCACATATTCCATAACTTCCTCCCTCTCCCCAATTCTGTATCATTGCATGTCCTTCAATTATATAACCAGATGGAAATTCTTTTGTCTTCCTCCATCTTCCTGTTGATAATGTCCAGCAAAATTTATATGCAGTTTCTTCATCAAAATCCTGTTTACTTGCATCTATATTCCAGCCGGGGAAATCCTTATGAATGAAAGGAGAAACTCTTGAATCACCACCATGATAACTTAATGTACATTTTCCAAGATGTATATCTGCCCATTCATATTCATAATCTTCAATTTTAATCTTAATTTTTTTATTTTTTTTATATGAGGGATTGCATAAGAAGGACATTCTTTAACACATTCCATACATTTTTTACATATACTTCCCGGTCTTACAAGAGGGTCTG
>Ga0080004_1134444_pt1 | contig 48640 bp, 59 predicted proteins | sample WasSprMetagenome_FD_69207 | JGI IMG/M metagenome (GOLD analysis project Ga0080004, IMG submission 69207) | Sulfidic aquatic microbial communities from Washburn Spring, Yellowstone National Park, USA - WS (SPADES assembly) (version 2) | ecosystem: Environmental > Aquatic > Thermal springs > Hot...
AGCGTGTCAGCAGGTACGCTGGCCGGCGGAACCTGTACGAGGGCGAGGAGCTGGAGGAGCAGCTCCTCGACGAGCTGAGCGCCTACGCGGGCGTGGAGCGCGAGAACCTGGACTTGTACGCTGGCAGCTCGGAGGCTCTGCTGGTAATGCTCGCGCTCGCGAAGGCCCTGGGCCTGGAGGTGGTGGTCGCGCACCCCACGTTCTTCCTCGTGTACGAGCTGGCGAGGTCCCTCGGCGTGAGGCTTGTTCCCGTGCGGCTGCGGGGGCCCGAGTTCTCGCTCGACGGGGAGGAGCTGCTCAAGGCCGCGGGGGGCAGGCTCGTCTACCTCGCCAACCCCAACAACCCCACCGGCAACATCGTTCTCCGCGACGGGGACCTACTGGCGAGGCTGGCGAAGCGGGCCAGGATGGTCTTCCTCGACGAGGCCTACTACGAGTTCTCAGGCGTCACCTTCAAGGACGCCGCTGTCGAGCTCGAGAACGTGGTGGTGCTCAGAAGCCTCTCCAAGGCCTTCTGCCTGGCTGGCGCGCGGATCGGCTACACGATTTCAAGCGTGCGCGCCAAGGAGCTGCTAGCGCGCCTCAGGCCCGGCTACGAGGTCTCCCTGCTGTCCCAGGCGGCTGCACTAGGCGCGCTGAGGTCGATGGACTACGTCAGGTCGGTTGTGCGCAGGATAGTGGAGGTCAGGGAGTGGCTGAGGAAAGAGCTCCTGAAGCTCGGCGCCCCAACGCCGGAGAGCAGCACGAACTTCGTCCTAGCGCGGCTCGAGCAGCCGTGCGACGCTGTGAGCAGAGCCCTCGAGGAGGAAGGCATCCTGGTCACGTGCCTGGGCAGGTGGTTCGAGGAGCTCTCGCACCACGTCCGGGTCACCGTCGGGAGGAGGGAGGACATGGAAGCCTTCCTCAGAGCGCTCGAGGCCGCGCTCAGGAAGGCTTAAGAAAGCGCCGCTGCACGTGGAGCGCGTGGGCAGGGTCTTCGTCGCCCTCAAGCTGGCCGAGTGGGAGAGGAGGATTATCGACAGCGTGCTGGGAGGCAGCACGGAGGTCGTGTACATGCGGCCGGGCTCCTACGAGGGGATAGAGGGCGCGGTCGCCGCTATAGCGTTCAGGCTGCCCGACGAGGCGCTGGCGAGGGCGCCCAGCCTCAGGTTCGTCCAGGTCCCAGCCGCGGGCGTGGACCAGCTCGACGTGAAGGCTCTGGCAGAGCGCGGGATCAGGGTGGCCTCCGCCAAGGGCTGCAACGCGCGGGCTGTGGCTGAGCACGCCTTCGCGCTGCTCCTGGCTCTGGCTAAGAGGGTTGTCGAGCAGAACGACGAGGTGAAGCGCGGTGCCTGGCGGGGCTACACTGAGGAGAGCTTCCTGGCAGACCTCGAGGGCTCGACGCTCGCCGTGGTGGGGTACGGCAGCATAGGCAGGGAGGTTGCCAGGCTTGCCAAGGCCTTCGGCATGAGGGTGCTGGCCATCAGGAAGAGCCCTAGGCCCGACGAGCTGGCGGACTTCGTCGGGGGGCTCGACGACCTCCCCCGGGTCCTGAGCGAGGCGGACTTCGTGGTCATCGCCCTGCCCCTCACCGAGGAGACCAGGGGGCTGATAGGCGAGAGGGAGCTGCGGGCCATGAAGAAGGGGTCCTTCCTGATCAACGTGGGGCGCGGAGCCGTGGTCGACGAGCACGCGCTGCTAAAGGCCCTCCGCGAGGGCTGGATAGCCGGCGCGGGGCTGGACGTCTGGTGGCGCTACCCGCCCGAGGAGGGCTGGCCCTCGCCGCTGGGGGTGCACAAGCTCCCGAACGTCATCGCGACACCGCACAAGGCCGGGTGGACCAGGCGGGCAAGGGAGGCTTGCCTGCGCTTCTCCGCCGAGAACGTCCTGCGCTTCCTCAGAGGCGAGGAGCCGCTGAACCTGGTGGGCCCGGATCAGGGCTACTAGAGCCTGCGAATAAGCAAGGGATTTTAAGCGATCTGCACCGGGGGCTCCGTATGCGCTGGCTCGCCCTCTCGGCCCTCTCAGCTCTTCTCTTTGCCGGTGCTGCCACGCTGTACAGGAGGGCGATGCGGGGGTCAAGCATCTCACCGCTCGCGGCGAGCGCCCTCCGCGCCCTCGTTGTTGCCCCGCTCCTCTACGCGCTCGGGGCGCTGGCGGGCATCAGCTTCTCCAAGCCCGCTGAGTTCTACCTGCTTGCCTTCGCCTCCACGGTTTTCGTGTTCGCGGCTGGCGACGCGCTCCTCCTGCTAGGCCTGTCGCACTCGCCCATAGGCGTTGTGTACCCCGCTGCCTACTCTTACTCGCTCTTCGCCGCGCTATTCTCCCACTTCCTGCTGGGCGAGGCTGTCACGCCGGCTATGCTCGTCTCCGCGCTGCTCGTGATGCTAGGTGTCGCCTTGGCCTACAAGGGCGCTGGGGGCTCCGAGGGCTACGCGAAGGGGCTTGCAGCCGGTCTAGGAGCGAGCCTCAGCTGGGGCCTAGGGATCACGCTCAACAAGCCGGCGCTCAAGTACGCAACACCCCTCGAGCTAACCCTCGTCAGGCTCCTGATGCTCATCGTAATCGCCGCCCCTGTTCTCGCGAGGGAGGCAGGGAAGGTTCGGGGGGCTGTGAACCTGCCCTACCTGGCCCTGGGAGGCCTGCTGGGCGTCGGCCTGGGCCCGCTAGCATACCTACAGGCGATAGCCGACTCGGGTGTGACGGGGCCTAGCATCGTGGCGTCGTCGAGCCCGGTGCTCGCGGTGGTTCTAGCCGCGGTTTTCCTGGGCGAGAAGCCTAGCCGGTGGGCTATCTCCGGCGCGCTGCTAGTGTTCCTGGGGGTAGCGCTGCTGTACGCGGCCTGAGCCCCGCGCTGCTCAGCCGCCGGCGGAGCCGGCGATCAAGGACTTCACCCTTGCCGCGAAGGCCGCCTTCTCGACAATCGCTCTCTCGTGCAGCGCGTAGCCTATGAGCAGCCTACCGCTCCACACCTCCACCCAGAAGAGAACCCTCTTCTCGTCAGCGTGGAGAGCTGTTGCGCGCACCTCCAGCTCCGAGCCGAGTACCGCCGGCCTGATGTGGTGCACATCCACGCGAACTCCAACGGTGGTGTAGCCCTCGGGCAGCACGTGGTCCCAGAAGACCCTGCACGTCTCCTCGATGAAGCCCACCATGGACGGCGTCGAGAGCACTCTGATGCCATCTGCCTCGATGTGCCTGGCCACGTGCTCGGGCCCCACCGTGTAGCGGCGCGAGAAAACCCTGGTCTCTCCGGCCTGCACGGGGGGCTTGCGGCGCCGGGGTGAGAAATACGTAGCGCTCGCTACCCAGCCAGGACCGCTGCCACGACAACTCTGGGCCTGTTCATGGCCGGCTGGTTCTCGAGGAAGAAGACGCCGGAGCCGTTCAGCGGCACCTCACCCCGGACCACGGGGAGGGCCAGGGTTGTGCCCATCAAGGCGGATCTCAGGTGGGCGTAGGCATTGCCGGGGTGCCTCCAGCCGAGGGTTGGGACGAGGTCCCAGAGGTCCTGCTCGAAGGCCCTGAGCACATCCTGCCTCCTGGGCAGCACCAGGAGAGCTCCTGTCGAGCCGACGGCCTGGAGGAACACCGCCCCCTCCTCGACGCCGCGGGCTAGGGGGAGGACCCTGTCGGTGATGTCGAACAGCTTGTTCGGCCCGTACGTCGTGAACCTTATCCTCTCCACCCTCAGCACTTTCACTCTATCACCTCCACCACGAGCCTGCGGGTGCCAGCGTCCTCGTTGAGGTCGAGGAGGCAGACCTGCTGGAAGGGGCCGAGGAGCAGGCCCTCCTCGAAGGGGAGTACCATGCTCTGCTGGAAGATGGACGCGACGACGTAGGGGTTCCTGGCTTTGAGCCCGGAGATCAGGGACATGAGGTCCTCCACAAGGTCGGCGTCGTACTCGAGAGTGACCAGCCGGCACAGGGGGTCCAGGCTGTACACGAGGGTCAGCCCGCGCCTCTTACCGGAGCTCCTGAGTACCTCCTCTATCCTCGCCGTCACGTCGTAGACTCCTCTACCCTTGCTCTCGACAGCAACCTCGGCTATCACGTGGCGCTAGCGGCGGCACGGCGGATATAAGTGGTACGGGCCGGCCCCTCGCGCTTCATCGACGCTGAAGCGCTCGCAGTTCTCCCTGAACGGGGTGGAGGGGCCGGCCCTGTTTCCTCTGCGCCTTACTCCCTAATTAACATTGCTGCCCGCCCGGCTCCGCGGAAGGTTTTTCAGCGATGCGCGCTTCCTCTGGAGTGGTGGTCTGCGCGTGGACGTGGTGGCGGTCAGCGTGGTGCTCTTCGCCGTGGCGTTCGTGATGGTGCTGCTGGGAGTCCTGCTGGTCATCCTCTCGGCTCTCAGGGAGGGTGCCAGGGTGGAGGGAGGTGCGGTGGTCATAGTGGGACCCGTCCCCCTGGCCTTCGGCACCAGCGAGAGAGTTACGAGAGCCCTCCTGGTCGCGGCGATAGTTCTGACAGCTCTCTCGATAATCCTCTTCCTGGTGGTGAGCTACCCGTGGCTGGGCAGATGAAGCTCGCCAAGCTGGGGCTAGCCCTGATAGCGGTGGGCGTCATCCTCGCCCTCCTAGCCGCGCTGCTGCCCCTGCTCGCCGCGGGAGCCGGGGAGGCTGGGGTCGCCGGGTGCGTCCTCGTATTCTTCGTACCCGTGTGCTTCGGGGTGGGCCCCCTCGCGCCCTACCTGATGGTAGCGGTAATGCTAATCGCGCTGGCCCTCCTCCTGGTCGCTTACTTCCTCTTCCGCGCGGCGCTCGAGGAGCTAAGGCCCGAAAGCTACCCGCCCGCGCCGGGCGGAACGTAGACGACGGGCACTATCGAGAGGGCTGCCGCGGCGTCGCGCCCCACCTTCCCGATGACTCCTGCTCGCACCGCCAGGTCGAGGTTGTCCACGTAGACGAGGAAGACCTCCCCGTCATCGCACATGATCCTCCAGTACCGCTTGGCGTCCTTCCTCACCCTCCCAGCCCTGGCCTCCAGCACTGGCTGGGGCTCAGCGCCGTCGATAACGGAGAGAGCCTCGTCCACGCACCTCTCGTAGAAGTCGAGCGCCGTGTAGTCGGCAATCCTCAGGTGGAGCTTCCAGGACCGAGTGTCCATCTCCTTGCACCTCCTCACGACCCCGGCAGCCACCCCGGCCAGGTGGTCCAGGTAGCTGCGGCCTATGAGCAGCGCCGGCGAGACGTAGGAGGACGCGTAGACGAGAGTCTCGGCGACCTCTAGTGGTAGGCTAAGGGCGCTCGCGAGCACCTCGGGAAGGGGTTCCAGCGCTGCCACGGGGAGGGCTAGCTCCCGGAGAGGCTTGCCGCCCAGGTACCTGGCGAGCACGTCCCTGGAGCTGCTGAGGAGCGATGGCGCAACACCCAGGTTCCTGTACCTGAAGCGCTTGAGCAGCCACTCGAAGCTCCGCAGAGCTCCTTCCTCCCGGGGGTTGAGGAGCACGACGCCCCTCAGGTTCTTGACCAGGGCTGCGTACTTCGCGAAGCTCACCCGCTCCCCCCGGGGCCCAGGCTCCCCGCCGCGCTTTCCACGCGCGAGCTAATATACTTGCCATTGCTTCCTTCCGTCGATGAAGGCCTGGCTCTTCACGCTGGGGACGGAGGTCGTCACGGGGAGGGTTGTGAACACGAATGCTGCCTACCTCGGCCGACGCTTGACGCTGCTGGGCTTCGAGGTGCTGGGCAACGTTTCGCTGGTCGACGACGTCGAGCTCATCGCCGGCTGGCTCTCCCTAGTCCTCTCGGGCCGCCCCGCCCTCGTGGTCACCACAGGCGGGCTCGGCCCCACATACGACGACGTGACCCTCGAGGCCGTCGCGAAGGCCGCTGGCAGGAGGCTTGTGCTGAACGAGCACGCGCTGGAGATGGTGAAGAGGAGGTACGAGGAGAGGGGGCTCCCGCTGACGCCCGAGAGGGTCAAGATGGCGTACCTGCCGGAGGGCGGCGAGGCCATCCCCAACCCTGTCGGCACGGCGCCGGGGTGCTGGCTGAGGCACGGCGAGACAATCGTGGTGAGCCTACCGGGGGTGCCCAGCGAGCTCGAGGCGATGTGGGAGGGCTACGTGGAGCCGAGGCTCCGCGAGGTAGCGCCGCTGAGGCACATAGCCGAGAGGATATTCACCGTGGTCGGCGTCCCCGAGTCCTCGGCCGCAGCTGTCGTGAAGAGGCTCCTCCACCGCTACCCAAGCATCTACGTTAAAACGCACCCGAAGGGCCACGAGACGCGGGGGCCAGTGCTCCTGGTGTACGTCCAGGCCTCGGCCAGCAGCAGGGAGGAGGCGGAGAACGCCGCTGACATCGCGGCCAAGGAGCTCGCAGCAGAGCTGGAGAACCTGGGCGGATCCGTCACATGGGGAGGCTCGCTGCAGTGAGGAAGGAATATATCCTCGCGCTCGCTGGACAATGGGATGTGCTGGGGGGTTCCAGCGGTCGTCGTGGAGGTCGACGAGAACGGTCACACGGCTAGAGTGGACTACGGCGATGGCTTGCTGCGGGAGGTGATCATCGGAATCGAGAGCGAGAGGGTGAGAAAGGGGGACGTTGTGATCGTGCACGCTGGGGTGATCGTCTCCAAGATGACCAGGGAGGGCGTTCTGGAGCAGATAAACTTCCTCAAGGAGGTTCTCGGCGAGGAGGCTGATGAGGCATCCCTGGTTAAGACCTACCAAGCTGTGCTGGAGCTGGCTGAGAGGCTGAGCTCCTCCTACTAGGGCTTCCCGAAACCTTTATCGCCGCCACTGGCGTTTTTCCAGTGGTATGCCTGAGGGCTTTGTCACCCTGGCGCAGGGCCAGGGCGGGGAGGAGACCTGGGAGCTGCTGGCTTCGCTCGTGTTCTCCCGGGTGAGGGTGAAGAGCGTGGCAGGCGGTGTGGGGCTGGACTGGCCTGACGACGGCGCGACGGTGCCGCTTCCCGATGGAACCCACCTTGTCGTCTCCGTGGACTCGTACACGGTGAACCCGCCCTTCTTCCCTGGGGGGAACATCGGCAGCCTAGCCGCGGCCGGCACGATAAACGACCTTGTGGTGATGGGTGCCAGGCCGGTGGCCGCGCTGGACACGATCGTTGTAGAGGAGGGATTCCCGCTCAGCCAGCTGGAGGAGATCGTGGAGTCGATGGTCTCCACCTTCGAGAAGGAGGGGGTGGCGCTCATCGGGGGTGACTTCAAGGTGATGCCAAAGGGCCAGCTCGACAAGGTTGTAGTGACCACGGTGGGCCTGGGGGTTGCCAAGCGCCCTATAGTGGACAAGCCGAAGCCGGGCGACAAGCTCGTCGTCACAGGTCCTGTGGGCGACCACGGCGCTGTAATACTCCTCGTGCAGATGGGGCTCGGCGGCGCGGAGGAGATCTCCCAGGGCCTGCTGAAGAGCGACTCGAAGCCCCTCACCCGGCTGCTCAGCGTCCTGGAGAAGCACGCGGACAGCGTGCACGCAGCCCGCGACCCCACGAGGAGCGGTCTCGCAGGGATACTGAGCGAGTGGGCGAGGAGCACGGGGACCATCATGGTCGTCGACAGCGAGTCCGTGCCCGTGAGAGAGCCCGTGAGGAGGTACGCGGAGATGCTGGGCGTAGACCCCCTCTACCTGGCGAGCGAGGGAGCAGCGGTGCTCAGCGTGGAGCCAGGCAGCGCGGACGCCGTCGTGGAGGATCTCAGAGCTGCTGGCTTCGAGGAAGCCAGGATCATCGGGGAGGTGAGGGTGAGCGAGAAGTTCAGGGGCTTGGTCGTGCTGAGAACCCCCGTTGGAGGTCACAGAATACTCGAACCACCGCGAGGAGTACTCGTACCCAGAATATGCTAGTGAGGAGAAAAAGAGTGTTCTAGCCTTGCTTGAGAACTACTACGCCTCTCGGGTCGTAGACTCTCAGAGCGATGGTCTCCCATACTCTGAACACGTGCACTCCGTCCTCGGGCCCCAGGTACTCTACCTCGGTATCCGCTCCGATCACCACGTCCAGGACCCTGGGCGTCGAGGACACCAGTACGGCTACATCGTCGGGCATCACGGGTGTAGGTACCACATCGCGCACCAGGGCCTTCAGCCTTGTGAGCTCCATCACTCCCGTCTTCTCGTGGACTGCGAGAAGCTTAACGTACCTCGCGGGGCTCACGAAGAGCACGTAGGGGCCGACGTGCTTCTCCGCAACGAGCTTCGACACAACCTCCCCAACCTCCCTGACAGCCGCACCCGGCTCATCCCAGCTTGAAATCTTATGGGAGAGGGTGCCCGGCGTGCCCAGCAGGGTGTTCCTGATCTTCTCGTCCTCGCGTAGAGCGAGCCTGGCCGCTGCCTGCAGCCCCTCGGTGATGTCGAGGGGCTGCCCGGAAGCCCTCGAGAAGTCTATGGCCGCCTGGCTCAGCTTGAATTTCTCAGAGAGCTCCTCCAGGGGCACCAGGCCTGCTCCCAAGGGTGCTGCTGGGTACCCCCTGCCGAGCTTAACCTGGGGTAGGTAGCCCCTGAAGCTCCTCGTAGCCTCGGCTGTTTTGGCTACCTGGGTGGAGAGGTAAGACCGCTCCTCCGCAGTGAGCGGCTCCCCCATGGTAGTCTGGGGCGGGTCTGGCACTCTCACCCCTGTCAGCTCCTCGACCTCCCTCTCGCCAGCCTTGAGCTCCTCCACTTGCTCGGGGTCTAGGCTCTTCAGGAGCGTGAGGAACTCGCCGACGTGAGTCTTCTCCTCCCTGGCTATGTCCTCGAACACTCTGCGCACCCTCTCATCGTCTATGGCGCGGGCCAGCTGGAGGTACAGGCTTATGGCGTCAAGCTCGGCGATTATTGATAGCCTGAGAGCGTCCGCAATCTCCTGAGGGGATAGCTTCCTCCCGGGGGGCAGCTCCAAAGGGTGCTTGGAAAGCATGCTCTTTTTCGCCTTTTCCTTGCAAAAACTCAAATTTTTGCCTTACGCGTGCTAGAAGCCAATATGGGCTTTCTTGCCTGCACCGCACACAGGGCCCTTTTCGGGGGCCCCCTCGCCTACGTACGTATGCCCGCACACCGGGCAGATCCAGACTTTCCCGGTGAGCGGCCAGTCCTGGCTTTTATCCACGTACTGCTTTGCCTCTCTGTATAGCTTCGCGTGTATTTTCTCAGCCTCGAGGGCGTGGTAGAAACTCCTCCCAGCACCTTTCTCGCCCTGTAGCCCAGCAGTATCGGGTAAACTGGGTGCATCTCGTCGACCTCGTACTCCTCCCCCATGGCTGCCAGCTCCAAGTTCTTCGAGGTATTGCCGGGGCCCGCGGGTGTTCCAGCTGATGCGCCGAACTCCTCACTGTACTCCTTCAGGTTGTTGTAGTGGTTCTTGGCGTGGACAAGCTCCGCGTGGGCGATAGCGCGGAAGACCTAGCTACGTTGGTAAACCCCTCCTTCTCGGCGATCTCCGCGAATATCAGGTACCGCATATGAGCCATTGATTCGCCTGAGAAGGCGTTAACCAGAAACTGCCTCGTCATATCCCTTACAGGCGTGGGTTATCGCCCGCAACATTCTCCTGAGCCACCCTTAAGCATCATGCTTGAAAAATTAACCTGTTCACGCCTAGGACCTGGGCCGCAGCCCTTTCCGCCTAACCCGGCTGGTGTGGATCGCTATGAGCACAAGTACTAGGGCGGAGGAGAGGTACAGCCACGGCTCGTTGTCCAGTAGCCAGCGAGCGGCAGCGTAGTCTCCGGGGCTGCCCTCCTCCGCCCACTTCTCAAGGAGCTTCAGCGCCAGGTACCCCACGGGATCGTAGCTTGCAGCCCTGCTGGATGCCTCCCTCAGGGTGCTGAGCGCGCTCTTAATGCCCTCCCACCTGCCTGACACGATGGCTACCTCCAGCTGGGCCTGCATGTAGCGGGGGTAGTTGCGCTGCTTGAGGACCTCCAGGGCTTCCCTGTACAGCTCCTCCGGCACCAGGAAGGCTCTCACCACCGTGGAGTTGCGGCAACCTAGGTACTCGACGCTCAATGTGAACGCCTGCTCGCCGAGCTCCCACGTCTCGTAGCTCTCAGCACCGTTCACTAGGACTTGCGCGGGCACCCTAGTGCCGTTGGAGAACGCTGCGTAGCCCCTCACCCGCCCCGCAGGAACCACCGGCTGCTCGCCCACTCTCGCCAGGACGCTCTCCAGGTACAAGTTCAGCGCGTCCCAGGTCACCGTGGCTGCGCCTGAGTAGTTGAGCAGCTTCGCCTCCACTACTGCCACGCATGGGTATGAGTAGCTCAGCGTGAGCGTGGAGTTCCCCTCTACGCGGAGCAGGCGGCTCTCGCAGCCCCTCAGGGTGACGTTGATGGGCAAGGGTAGTGGGGGGTAGGCGCTCAGGAGCACCGCGACTTGCGCAGTGTTGCCTAGGAGCACGAGGGGTGGAGCTCGCACCTCAACTCCTCTAACTCTCACGTAGTAGACCCTCCTCACCCCCTCCGCGAACCAGGAGCGGACGGCGACCCTGACCTCCCCGAGCTCCAAGGGGGTAACCTCGGCCGATACCTCAACCCTCCCCTTACCCGAGACGGGGAGCCTTCCCACAGGCCTGCCCGATAGCTCCAGCTGGAGCGTTGCGTTGATCGTGGCGGAGGTGTTAACCAGGATTCTCAGCCTGACCGGGCTGGGGTAGAGGACGACCTCTGGCGCCTCGATCAGCAGTTCTACCGCCGGCATGCGTACCTCGATGCTTTCAAAGCCCGTGTCGACGAGAAGCCTTGTCTCGCCTTGGGGCAGCCTCTCTTCAAGGAGCAGGGTCTCGTTCGAGACCTCCCTGCCCATTAGGAGGTACTTGTGAGGTCCCTCTACTCTCACTTCGAGGCTGACCAGGCTGCCGTTGTCCGTGATCACCCACTTGTTTAGCGAGGCTCTGATCGCCGGCGGGACCACTTCGAGCGCTGTGCTCCAGGAGGGCTCTCTGTTGGCCACCAGGAGCAGCCTTGCCCCTCGGGGGCTGCTCGTGAGGTTCAGTGCGCTCTCGAGCGATGCGGAAGCTCCGCAGAGGAAGCTTGCCGTTCCAATCGTGGAGTCGTTCACCGAGACTACAACGTTGTAGCTCACAGGGTACTGGGGGCAGCTCCCCGCGGTGGAAACACTTGCTGTAACACTCGCTAGCACCCAGCTTGGAGCGACGAGAACGGGCCTGGCGGTAAGCCTCACCTGATACGATGGGAGCTGCACGCTCACGTACCCAGCGTAGTAGGTGGACAGCGGTACTGGCGCCTCGCCGGAGAGGCCTCTCACCGCCACCTGCACCTGGAGCGATGCCGGCTGGACGTTAACCTCGACCGTGGCCATGTTCCTGCTGGAGTCAAAGGAGGCTCTAGTGACAGCCAGGGAGGCTGGCTCCACTGTGAAGGGCACTGCCAGGGGCTCCCCGCCCAAGTCGAGGACAAGCTGGCCGGACGACCGCGCGACAGGGCCGACAACTCTGAAGCTCAGCCTCACGCTGTTCTCGCCTGGACGCAGCGTCACGCGCCTAGGGACTTCCGCGAACTCCATGAAGCTGCTGTTGCCGGAGGCGGGGGGCCGCACGTCCAGGTAGAGCTCGACGTCCACAGCGTTGGGGTTCTTCACGCTGGCGACTATGTCCCCGTAACCCCTAGAGGTGAGGTAGAGGGGCGTCTGCGTCACTAGTGTGGCTGAGGGCTTGGAGAGGCTCAGCTTCACCGTGCTCCTCTCCCCAGAGTACTCGACGACGAGGGTGTAGGAGCCCCACGTCACGCCGCTCAGCGTGATCGTGGCGAGCCCGGAGGAGGCCGCGACCGAGGTGCCGTTGATCCTCACCTCGCCGCTGACAGGGGACCCCGCGTAGGTCACGTAGAGCCTCACCTCGAGGGTGCCGCTCGACGGCCTGAAGAGCCCTCCTTTCACCTCTGCTAGGAGCGGTGGGGAGTAGCTCACGGAGAGGTCGTAGACAGCCTGCGAAGTCGTGGGGTTCACGATCGCCAGGAGCAGGGATGTGTTCGAGGTGTAGAAGGGCTTATTCAGCTGGAGGTTGCTCCTGGGGGACCCCGAGACGGTGATCAGCACGAGGCCCGGCGCCGGCAGTGCGATCTGGTAGTAGGCGGCGCTGAGCCCTTGAAGGTTTACCTGCGTGCTCCAGCCGGAGGTGCTGAGCGACACCTTCTGGTAGCTGGGCTGGAAGGACCTGCCGCACATGGACACGCCCTTCGCGAGGGAGAGCAGGAAGCTCGTGTAAGCGGAGTTCACCCAGTCCGAGCTCACAGCGCTCCCGGAGAGCGAGCCCGAGAGAGCTCCGGGAACACTGCTGTAGCCCGAGGCTACAACCCAGTGGTAGAAGGCCCCGAGGGCGTAGCACTCCTCAGCGCCATCGCTGAAGGAGTAGGGGTTCGCGGAGTAAAGGCTCATCTGGAAGTACCATGGCTCCCAGCCGCAGGAGCCCATCAGAGCACCTGCTATCCCCTCTGCGCTGGCCTCGATGTACCACGGGTAGCTGGCCACGACGCTGCTGTACCTGAAGTACGATGCCTGCGCGACGTGCACTATCTCGTGCAGAGCCACCCTTGCGAGAGTCGAGGCCGAGAGCCCCGGGGCTATGGATATCGAGACCACGCAGGAGCTGAGTATTCTCCCCGAGGAATCACTCGTGTAGTTGTACTGCCACCTTACCTGCCCTCCCTCCCCTCCCAGTGCCTCAACGTACACCGTGTACCGGCTGCCGGAGCAAGGAGGAGCCAGGGAGGCCCCCTCCTGCAGCACCCTGGAGCGCGCGCTCTCCAGCGCGTCGGCCACGCTCTTAGCGTACTCCACCCCTGCGCCGGCGTTATCGTAGACCTCGAAGTTCTGGGAGGTGTACGCAGGGGAGGCAAAGCCTAGAGAGGACGCAGCTACTACCGCGAGCACCAGCGCGAGTAGCACTACACACGGAGTTTTTCCGCCCACGCGCCTCTACTGCCGTGCGTGGTTCTCGGTGAAAAAGCTTATTGAGAGGAAAACTGCATAGGCACCGGTGCAAATGAGGGAGAAGCTGGCCCTGCTCCTAAGCCTAGTAGCGGTAGCCATGCTGGCTCTACTACTCCTCCAGCTGGCAGCGTCGTGGGTGGCTCCAGGGCTAGGCTTCTACGCCAACCTCTGGGCCGTGGACCTGGCCGTCTACGCGGTGTCGATCGTAGCCCTCTTCGTGGCTGCAGGCGCCCTGGGGAGGTTCCTGACACCCACTCCCCCGAGCCTCGACGCGCTCAGAGCCTCGATGCTCGCAACCGGAGCTGGGGTGATCGGCGGAGCCCTGCTGGTTTTCGCAGGGCTCGCTGAGCTCTTGGGAGCTGGGCTGACGACCCAGCTGGCAGCTCTCGCGCTCGGCTTCGCGGCTGTGCCAGCCCTCTTCTCCTGGCTCCTCTCCCCGGCGATAATAAACCTCTCCTACGGCTGCAAGCCCGACCCCAGCCTGCAGGAGATCGTCAACAAGGTCGCAGCCAGATCCGGCATGAAGCCCCCGAAGGCCGTGATCGCCAGGATGAAGGAGCCCAACGCCTTCGCGTACTCCTCACCCCTCTTCGGCAGGTACGTGGCCGTCACAGAGGGCATGCTCAACCTGGCGAGCCGGGAGGAGCTCGAGGCTGTGATAGGCCACGAGCTCGGGCACCACAAGCACAGGGACAACACCGTCATGCTCGTGTTCGGCCTGGTCCCGTCCTTCGTTTACTTCCTTGGGCGCTACCTCATGCTCGCTGGAACCTACTCTGGGAGCTACTACGAGGAGGGCGGGAGGAGAGGGGGTAACGCTGGCTGGCTGCTCCTGCCAGCCGGCATCGCGCTGATCGTGGTGAGCGTGATAATGCAGCTGCTAGTCCTGGCTCTCTCGAGGCTTAGGGAGCACTACGCCGACCTGCACGGAGCTGAGGTCACGTCCCCAGATGCTATGATCTCCGCGCTGCAGAGGCTTGATGCCTTCTACAAGAGGTTCAGAGGAGCCCTGGCGGAGGTGAGCGCGAGCAAGCTCAAGATGCTGTACATATACGCGCTGGCAAGCCCAGTGTTCGGCCTAGAGGAGCTCTTCGCCACGCACCCACCCATTGAGAAGAGGGTAGCGTTCCTGAGGTCTCTCAAGGGAGCAATCTAGCTTTTAACTCCCGTTTTTCTTTCTCTTTTTGAATGAGGTGGTGCTACCTGCCTGCCCCCCCTTCCTGGGGCACCTACGTGTTACCGCTTCTTTTGCTTCTCGATGTTTACTCTCTCTCCGCGCTGCTGCTGCTGTGCTACTTCCTGTACAGGGCGCTGGCCACCAGCAAGGTCAAGCTTTTCGCCTTCTTCTTCTCAGGCTTCGCGGTCTTAGCAGCCGGAGAGGTCGCCCGGATGGTCGTCCTGCTGGTGGCCATACTATCGGGAGCAGCGGGCCTGCGAGCCCTGTTTTTGACGCATGTCGCAGGGGTTGTAGCACAGATCTCCGAGACCGTGGCCTTTCTCTTCATAGCTGCTGGCTATACTCTCGAGATAGGGGAGAGGGCTCGAGCGGCGGTGCTTCCTTTACTGCAGCACAGGAGGGACTGGGCCGATGTATTCTGGGCCACGAGCCTGCTGAACACGGTGCTGCTCACATATATCGTGATCAACGCCGTAAACGTGTACATATCCTCCAGGAGGAGAGTAGCTGCGCTTCCCGCGATAGCCTTCTCCCTCATGCTCCTCTCCAACGTGCTCCTCATGTTTTCACTCCTCTGGGCGGATGAGCTCTGCTTCATAGCCTCTAAGGTGCTGTACTTCCTCGGGCTCATCACGCTTCTCGTGCTAGCAGTCGAGGTGTCGAGGGCTTGAGCGCTAGGCGCTCGAAGCTGAGGATAATAGCGGACATTTTGAGGGTCGTGGAGAGCGAAGGCGAGGCAAATATATCGAAGATACTTCTTGAGGCAAACCTCTCGTACGCTAGGCTCACGAAGTACCTCGGCGAGCTCGAGAGCAAGGGCTTCCTGGAGCGTATTGCCGACGAGCGCGAGGTGAAGTTCCGCGTGACCAGGAAGGGCCAGGAGTTCCTCAGGGAGTTCCGCCGCATAGAGCAGCTCGCAGAGGCATTCGGCATCGAGCTCTAGCCTCTGAGCACCGCGGAGCCACCCTCCCACACTTGCGGTCGCGCGCCTAGACCATTGTTCCACACAGCTTTTAAGCAGTATCAGCTCGCCTAGACGATGCGGCTCTCAAAGCTCGCCATCCTAGCTCTACTGCTTGCACTGCTTCCTGCGGCGAGGGTGTGGGGCGAAGGTAGCCTGGGCCTATGGGGCACCGTGGTCGACGTAAGCGGTAACCCGCTGGCTGGTGTGAGCGTGGCTGTCTACGATTCAAACAGCGCGCTAGTCAGCACAACAACCACAGGGGCTGACGGCCGCTTCCACGTTGCTGTAAGCCCTGGAACGTACATAGTAAGGCTTTCAAAGCCAGGCTTTGTTGAGAAGTCAGTACAGGTCACTGTGAGCAAGACAGCCTTCTACGCAGACCTGGGGACGATCACTCTGGACTATAGCCTCTCGATATCCCTGCCTCTGACGCACCTGAGCTTAGGGGTGCTTGACACGGTCACGCTGCCCCTCGTAGTGGCGAACAAGGGCAGCACTCAGGAGAGGGTGGCAGTGAGCATAGAGGAGAGCTGCGGCGTAAATATCTCACTCTACTCTGCCGAGGGGGTGACAGTTCGGGAGCTTACGCTGAACCCGGGGGAGAGCCAGAGCCTCAAGCTAGGCATAACAACCCCCTATGCGCCCCCCCGCGAGTGCCAGGTAAGACTGATCTTCTCGGGGGCGCTCGTCCACGAGAGAACGCTCACAATCGAGCTTGTCAACAGGAGCCTCGGGATCCTCTCCGCCCAGCTAACAGCTCTCCAGGCTAGCCCTGGCTCCACAGTGCAGCTTCAGCTAAGGGTCACGAACACCCTGCGGCAGGCGTTCAAGGCGCGCCTGGGTTTCGAGCTGCCGGAGGGCTGGGTAGGGAGCTTCACCATAGGAGGACTGGTTGTGCGCGAGCTCAGCTTGAACCCTGGCGAGAGCCTGCAAGTCCAGCTGGCCCTGGGGATCCCCAAGGACGCTAAGCCAGGCGCCTACTCTGTGCTCGTTGAGGTGGAGGGGGTGAATCCCTACTTTATCGACAGGCTACCCATCCAGGTGGTCGTCGTCAGCGGGAAGCCCCTGCTGAGGTTGAGCTACACAGCGCCGCACGTTGATGTCTACGCGGGTAAAACAGCGAAGTACACGCTCACGCTGTCGAACCTTGGTGATGCCGACTGCGTCGTCTCCTTCAACGTTACAGGGCTGCCGGAGGGGTACAAGTGGAGTGTGTCTGACCAGCAGGGTAACGTCTTCTCCAAGGTCTTCCTGAGGGCCGGCGGGCAGGTGTCTCTAGTGCTCTCAGTCTCGGTCCCGCCCCTCGCGGAGCCCACAGTTGTACCTTTCAAGTTCTCAGCAGCTACGGAGGGCTCCAGGGACGAGGTGCAGCTCTCGCTCGGAGTGCTCGGTAAGTACGAGCTGAGCTTCGCGACTCAGAACTTCTACGTAGAGCTCACACCCGGCTCCAGCGGCACCTTCGAGGTGCAGGTCAAGAACACCGGCTACTCATCGTTGACAAACGTCGCTCTAGCGGCGGTATCCACGGCTAGCGGAATCTCTGTCTCTGTGACTCCCGATAGTGTTCTCGTACTGAAGCCGGGTGACACGGCTACATTCCAGCTGTCAATCTCCGTAGACCCCACGACGGACGCGGGTGACTACTACTTGTCGCTGAGCCTCTCAGCCGACCAGGTGGAGCCTCTCCGCCGCGATCTGCACGTTTACGTCAGGCCTGCGGGCAGCATCACCTACTACATCGTGGCCGCGGTTGTAGCGCTCGTGGCTGCGGTTATTCTAGCGTATAGGAAGCTCGGGAGGAGGTGACGGCGGTGGAGTACGCGATCGAGACTGAGAACCTCACCAAAATATACAGGGACCGAGCTGGCGAGGTGGTAGCGCTAGACAGCGCTAACCTCAGAGTGCCAAAGGGCGTGCTTTTCGGGCTCTTCGGCCCCAACGGCTCTGGTAAAACCACGCTGATTTCAATCCTCGTCGGCCTGCAGCTACCCACGCGCGGCACGGCGAGGGTGCTGGGGTTTGACTGCGTGAAGCAGTCGCTGGAGATCAGGAAGAGGGTTGGCCTGCTTCCCGAGAACTACGGCTTCTACGAGCACATGACCGCTTACGAGAACCTGGAGTTCCTCGGCAGGCTCGACGGCATCCCGCGGGGGGAGCTGAGGAGGAGGATCGACGAGGTGCTGGAGCTGGTGGGCCTCAAGGAGTGGGCTAACGCGAAGGTTAAGACGTTCTCGAGGGGGATGAACCAAAGGCTAGCCCTGGCGCAAGCCCTCCTCAAAGACCCGGAGGTGCTCATACTGGACGAGCCGACGCTGGGCCTAGACCCCCAGGGCTCCGCCATGTTCAGAGAGCTAATGGCACGGCTGGTGAAGGAGGGGAGGACCATCCTAATCTCAACGCACTTGCTGCACGAAGTGGGCTTCATATGCTCCCACGCAGCCTTCATCCGCAAAGGCAGGATAGTGGCGCAGGGCAACCTCGAGGAGCTGGCAAAGCAGTACAGGGAGGCCAGGGGCTACAGCTACGAGGTCGTGGTGCAGGAGCGCCCCGAGGACCTGCTCAGGGAGCTGCGCCAGCTGGAGGGCGTTGTCGAGGTGGGGCTTGAGAACAACACTATCAGGGTTAGAGCGTCCAGAGATATAATGAGGGAGCTCCTAGGCGTGACCGGGAGGTACCAGGTGCGGTCCCTTAGGGAGCGCGCACCCACCTGGGATGAGCTCTACCAGTTCTACCACGGGGGTGGTTGGGGTGAGTGAGAAGGTAGCTATTATCGTCAGGAAGGAGGTGCTAGAGAACTTAAAAAGCCTCAGGTACTGGAGCCTCATAGGCCTCTTCGTGCTGCTCTTCGTAGCCACCTCTGCAGCCGTGGGCTCGGCTATGCGAGGCCTAAGGATACCTGGTCTCGAGCTCGGCAGAGGAAGGCTTGTTGTGCAGCTCGTCGGCTCGCTGTCGTCTGCGATGAGCTACGTTGCCCCCTTGCTGGGGATCGCGCTCGGCTTTTCAGCCATAGCGGCTGAGCGCGAGAAGGGCACGATCAGGCTGGTGCTGGCTAGGCCGGTGTATAGGGATCAGGTGCTCAACGGGAAGATACTCGCAGCCACTATTCTCATCGTGATCGCAGTACTCGTATCCACTGCGCTATCCCTCCCGATCTCAGTAACGCTTCACGGAGTCACAGTCACGGCAGACGACCTCTCAAGGCTCATGCTTAGCTTAATACCCTCCATCCTCCTGGCGCTTGCATACTATGCCCTATCTCTCTTTATTTCTGTGCTCAGCGACAGGTCCAGCCGCGCCTTCCTCTACTGCATCCTCGCCTGGATACTCTTCACCTTCATCCTGCCCATTGTAGCTTCGATGATCGCTCTCTCAGTCCTAGGACCTCCCCCAGCCATTAGTTTCAACATGACACGAGGCGGCCAGCTACCTCCACAGCTTCGAGACTACTACAGAAAGGTAGGGGAGATCACAAGCTCGGTACTCATAATCTCGCCTAACGACAGGTACTCCACCTTCGTTAACGCGCTGTTCACCAGGAGGTCGCCTCAAACCACATCCTACGTAGACCTGGGAAGCATAATCGCCACCAGGTGGGTGGATCTAGCTGTGCTCGCAGCGTACGTGGCCGTGTTCACACTACTCTCCTACATCTTCTTCGTACGGAGGCAGGAAGTCAGGTAGCAACCAAGCTAAAACAGTATTTTTATTTTTCTGCTCATGCTATTTTCCGTTTTAGCTTGGAGCGCTTACTTCCCTCACAAGGGTATAGCCTGCTCCTCTAGAGGCTTTGAGGGTGCGTGCTTCCAAAGAGCATGAGGTCTTCACGCAGCGCGTGCTCAGCGTGAGATGGCTACTCATCATGCGTCAGCTCGTCTCTTCCTCATCCTCCAGAGAACTCTAGAGAGCCTCTCCGATAAGCTTTGCCATCAGCAGGTAATGTCTCCCAGCGAACACCGTGGCCGTCAGGGGTGTGTAGCCCCGCTTTGCGTAGAAGAGCAGAGCGGGATTCTCGACGTCCACCTCCAGCGCCACTGCACGGGCTCCGGCCGACCTGCATGCCTTCTCAACCCTTTTGAGCAGCTTGGAGCCGTAGCCCCTGCCCGGCGCAAGGGACGCTATGAAGAGTAGGTGGCACGCTCTCTCCAGCTTCGAGTAGGCCCTGGCGTACCTGGGAGCCCAGGCGAGCCACGCCACCAGGTTGAGGAGCCCCCAAGCCCCCAGGCAGGCAAGCAGGCGCGCGAGGCCACGGGGGAGCTTGACTCTCGAGGGCCTTGCGCCGAGGGAGAGGACCGCCACGGAGGCTGTTACCTCGCCTGCCCTGAGGCACAGGGCCGTGAGAACCCCCTGCCGCGCGAGCTCCTCGACGACCTCAAAGAAGGCGTATACGCAACCGGGCTCCCCGAGGAGCCTCCTGAAGGAGGGATCCTCCCTGAAGCCCGCGTAGAGGACGTGCGCGAGCCTGCACGTCACGAAACATAAAATTCCCGCCTCGGCGGATAAGGCATGTGCTCGAGGTCGCGTTGCACCAGCTCGCTGTCTCTCCCAACAAGAGGGAGAACCTTGACCGCGTGCTCAGCCTGCTCGACAGCTCGGACGCGGACCTGTCGGTCTTCCCGGAGTACCTGATGGGCGTACCGCCCGGTGGCCTCACCGCCGAGTACGTCGAGAGCGCTGCGGAGCCCCTGGACGGAGAATTCGTGGGGAGCATTGCCGACAAGACTAGGGAGAGAGGCTCGGCCGCGGTGGTTCACGCGTACCTTAGGGAGGGCGACAGGGTGTACAACGCGGCCATCCTGGTCGACAGGGGCTCTGTGAGAGCCGTTTACCGCAAGGTCCACCTCTTCGACGCTTACGGGTACCGCGAGTCGGACGTGTTCGCCAGGGGCTCGGAGCTCGCAGTGTTCAGCCTTGGCCCCTTCATGGTGGGGCTTGCCGTGTGCTTTGACCTCAGGTTCCCCGAGCTCTTCCGCGCGATGGCGCTGAGAGGGGCGGACCTCTTCGTGGTCCCTGCTGCGTGGTACAGGGGACCCTACAAGGAGGAGCAGTGGCTAGCGCTCACCAGGGCGAGGGCGCACGAGAACGTCGCCTTCCTCGTGGCTGTGGACCAGACAGGCCCCCTGTTCTCCGGGCGGAGCACCGTGGTGACGCCCATGGGGCACTCGCTGCTGGACCTGGGCCAGGAGGAGAGGAGCGTCTCTGTCGTCCTCGACCCCTCCGAGGTGAAGGAGGCGAGGGAGAAGGTGCCTGTGCTCTCCCTGCTGAGGAGGGAGCTCTACAGAGCCTGGTACGCTTGAGCTCACGGCCCGCCAGCCCCTGTTAGGGCTCTCACGGCAGGTGGCACTTCGAGCAGGCTCCTTACGACGGCCACGCGTAGCTTGGCGTCCATGAGGGTTGTGCTCCTATCCCTGGCCACGAGGACTCCAGCCATGTCCGACGCGAGCGCCCCGGCTAGGTCCTCGAAGGGGCTGTCCCCGACATGGGCTGAGGACGAGGGCTCCGCCCTAACCAGCCTCAGCGCCTCGGCGAATATGCGCGGGTGGGGCTTGAGGCACTTGACCTCGTCCGCGTAGACCTGGACCCGGAAGAAGCCCGAGAGGCCGGCTCTGTCCAGCACAGCCCGGGTGAGGTAGCCCGGCCAGAACACGACGTTGCTCACCACAGCCAGCTTGTAGCCCGCCCTCCTGAGCTCCTCCAGGGCCTCCCTCGCGCCTTCCAGCACGAGCGCTCCCACGTCGACGGTGTTGACAGCCCTCGCGAAGGCCCAGTAGACCTCATACTCGGTCAGCCCCCCGAGCTCCTTCAGGGCGATCTGGGTGGAGCTCCTGACGACATCACTCTCGTCGATCAACCCGCGCCGCCTGGCAGCTTTCACGCAGGCGTAAGCCCTCTGGAGCCGCTGCAGCTCCTCCTGCTCAGCCCTCCCCGTCAGCTCCGCCAGGGCGCGCGCGGCAGCCCTGTAGAAGGCGTTTATGTCCAGCAGCGTGGACCACACGTCGAATGTGACCGCGCTCACGCCCCCAGGAGCACAGCGAGAGAGATATAGCTCTTCCTCAGTCTGTGGGCTTACTCCCGCGCTCACGCGAGCTCGAGGAGCCTTGCGATCTTCTCAGCGGCTTTGAGCCCGCTACCCGTCAGTGGCGCGAGCACCCTCTCGCCAGCCTCGAGGAGGCCCTGCGCCCTCAGCTTCTCCATAGCGGGCAGCACGACCGCGGACGTGGGCTCCACGAGGAAGCCCATCTTCGCGAGCGCCTTCAGCGCACCCCGTATCTCCTCATTCGTGACGACAACCACGTCGCCACCACTCTCCCTGACGGCTGAGGCCACCTGCCTCAGGCGCGGTGGATCGGGCACGGCGATCCCATCGGCCAGGATCTCCCTGGACAGCGCGGGGTACTCCCTGCCATGAACCTCGCGGTATAGGGGCGCATTGCTCTCCGCCTGCACGGCGTAGATCCTCGGGAGGTTGCCGGCGAGCCCGGCCTCCGCGAGGAGCCTAAACCCCTTGTACACGCCCAGGAGGAGTGTCCCGCTGCCCACAGGTACAACCACCGCGTCCGGAACCCCCTGCTCCTCGAAAACCTCGAAGGCCAGGGTCATGCAGCCCTCGATGAAGAAGGGGTTCCAGAGGTGCCCGGCGTAAAACCCCTGCTCGCAGCTCTGCGCCACCAGCGACGCAGCCTCCCTGCTCTCCGCCTCCACCAGCTCCGCGCCGTAAGCAGCTATCTGTAGCTTCTTGTAGAGGGGCGCGCCCCTCGGAGCGTAAACCCTGCAGCGCAGCCCGGCAGCGGATGCGTAGGCCGCCATGCTCGCACCGGCATTACCCGAGGAGTCCACGACCACGGTGTCCACCCCCACCTCCTTCAGGTGGGAAATAGCCACTGTGCTACCGCGGTCCTTGAACGAGCCAGTAGGGTTCAGGTACTCGAGCTTGAACAGAGCCCTGACCCCCCTGTACTCCCTCTCCACCAGTGGGGTTCCACCCTCCCCCAAGCTTACAGGAGCGCCCACGGGGGGCAGGGTCCTCCAGTACCTCCAGACACCCCGCCTCCCGGGATCCGGGTCGAAGACCCTCCCCTCGCAGACTACGTCCAGCACGCCGCCGCAGGAGCACCTCCAAACCCTCTCGCCCAGCCCGTAGAGACGGCCGCAATTAGAGCACTTAAGCACGCACCAGGGCATACCTCAGGGCGCACCACTCAGGCATGAGCCCATAAAGTGCTTACAGATGCTGTTTAACACGTTGTTCAGCACCCCGCTAACCCCCTTATCCTTCATGATGTCTTTGAGCTCTAGCCTCGAGATTTCAGCTTTCAGCGGCAACACGTAGTCGGAGAAGGGTATGAGCTTCCTGAGCCCCTCTATCGAGTTTTCAAGCATAATTCGTCTCTCATCGCGGCGCGCGTGCGCGGGGCTTACACCCTTGAAGCCGAGGCTCAAGAGAACATCGGCCTCTATCGTCTGAGACCTGGCGAGATTGACGACCCCTAGGAACCTGCTGGTAAGGTACTCCGCCGTTGAGAGTCCAAAGTCTCCGGCGTACTCCATGAGCCGCTTAAGCATCCTGAGAGTCCTCCTGGAGTCTACCAGCGACGGCCTCAGGACGACCACGTACCTCTCCGCGGCGTATATGCTCAAGACCGTGTACCTCGTGTCGAAGAAGGGGGCGCTGTCGAAGATCACGCTGTCGAACAGCGTGTAAGCGCCACTGTTCCTCATGAGCTCCAGGAACTTGGGGCCTGGTCGTCCCGTCCTCCATAGCTCATCGGCGACGAGCTCCAGCTCCTCCCCTGGGACGAGCACCTGCAGCTCCCTGCCCTCGTGCTTCACAGGCCTGGCGTAGTCGCTCACCTTCCTCGACATCAACCCCCTCTGGTAGTCCCTGTAGAGGTTCACTAGAGTTAGCCCCTCGCTCAACCTCCTCTCGTACTCCTCCTCGTCCATCAGCGATAGGCTGAGACCAGCCGTAGGGTCGAGGTCCACCAGCAGCAGCTTCAGCGGCAAGACAAGCCGATTCTCGATCAACCACTTCGCTAGGAGTATTGCCAGCGTTGTCTTACCTACGCCGCCAGACGCGGATATGAACGAGACCACTTTAGCCTTCGACGACATGCAGACCGCTCACCTCTGAGAACACAGCTGCCTTGATGCCCGTCGCAGCGCACAGCCTGCCGAGACTCTTCATATAGTCCTCGCTGACCGCTCTAACGACCTGGAAGACGCAGACATCCTCAAAGCCTGCAACGTGCTTCAGCGCGAGCGCTTGGCCGAAGCCGCTGTAGAACCTGGAAGGGTATAGCTTCACCTCGCAAGCCTCCGCACCTAGCAGGAGATCAGCCTCAACACCGTTCACTACAGTGTTGGCCCTCGCCCCTAGAAGGCTTGCCAGTAGCTCGCAAAGCTCCCTCTCGCCTCTCGCCCTCTCCAGTACTTCTCGGAGCTTCCCGGAGGATGCCAGGTGGGAGATCCCCTGTAATAATTTCACATCATCTCACGTAGGGCCATTCACGTTGCTCGCATATTAAACTTTGCCACTGGGCCTTGCGTAAAAGCCTCTCGATGCACGGAAGCATCCAACACGTGAACTTCACCCAGCCAGTCTTGCGCGATAATCCTGGGAAACTTCTCGACGAGGGAGGCGCACTTCACGATGCTCTCCACGCTCACGGTATCCGACTTTGGGCAGGCGGGGTCCACGTGCACCCAAAGGCCGGGGGTGTAGGTGAGGGGGTAGAGCCTACAGGCTAGGGGTCTCACGTCGTAGACTACGCACCTGCCGCTGGCGTCGAGGAAAATGCAGGCCCCGCTCTCAGACCTCTTAAGCACTGGCACGCCTGAGACCCACTCCACGTACCTGCTCGTGTCCCCGAGCCTCTCCGCCAGCCTCTCGATGTCTGAGCGGAGGAGCGGCACAACCGCCCTACGGCAGCACTTCCCACAGTAAGCTCCACCCTCCCCTCTGCAATCTACCTCTACATTGCAGTCAGGGGCCGGCGCGCGAGAGCGCGCCACGGCGCCCCCCCATTGCAGGCGGTACTCCCTGAGAGGCTTATCAAGGTGGCGCAAGGGAACGCTTTTAAGCTTCGAGTCGGGCTCGGAGGAGCGGAGGATGCCCGCGCAGGTGCTCCTCGCCCCTAAGCTCAGGCTCGCCAGGATGAAGCTAGCCAGCACGCTAATTGAGCTGGCTGGCGAGGTTGAGGGCATTGCGCTGCCCTACCCTAAGGAGCTGGAGCGGGTGCTGAGCCTCTACGCAAAGGGGGTTGTGGGCTACCAGAGGCTGATGGAGGCGATTCGGGAAAGCATGCAGGGCTTCTCGTCTAGCTGGCTTTGGGTCGAGGAGCCGCTCCTCCTGGCGCTGCCCAGGCTCGGGGTGAGAAGGGTTCTGTGCTACCTCCGCTCCGCAGCCGAGGCGTTCTCCAGCGCCGCGGAGCTCGTATCCCTGGCCTTCAGGGCGCGTGTCACGGGGAGGATAGACCTGGAGGAGTGGAGGAAGGCCCTCAGGGGCGGCGATGTCGAGGTGAAGGAGGGCTACGTCACTATCGCCAGCCGCGCGCCCCAAGGGCTGCAAGCGCGGGACACCTGGGGCCTGCCCTACCCGCCGGCGGAGACTCTGGACCCCGCCAACCTCTCCGAGGAAGCTATCAGGGAGTACGTGGACTACGTGTTCAACTACATCACGCGCTCGAGGAACCTCGACGAGGCTTACCTGAGGTGGCTGGAGGAGAAGAAGGGCTTGAGAGTCCCCGAGCTGTGGGACCTGCTCAAGCTGGTCGCCCGCTGACCCTTTACGAACTCTTTATTTGCCCGCACGCCCAGGGAAGTGCTGGAGGTTGATGGTTTACAGCTTGCCGCAGCCCTACGAGGAGCCTGGGTCGAGGAGACCCTACGCGACCGTAGGGCTCGTCGTCGCGAACGTCATTGCCTACGTGATCACTTCCGCTGAGTACGGCTTCCTCCAGATCTCAGAGGGTTGGACCCAGTGGGGGGCTTTTGTACCCTCCCTTCTGAGCCGCCCTGAGCACTGGTACAGGCTTATCACCTCGATGTTCCTGCACGGGAACCTCTTCCACATATTCTTCAACATGGTGTTCCTCTACGGCTTCGGGAAGCACGTGGAGAGCGTGCTGGGCGCCCGGAGGTACCTTGCCTTGTACTTCCTGAGCGGCCTCCTCGCGGAGGTTTTCCACACAGCCTTCCTCCCGATTGAGGGGGCTTTCTCCGCCCACGTGCCGGCGCTCGGCGCGTCTGGTGCCATCAGCGGGGTGCTGGGGGCGTACCTGCTCCTCTTCCCCGGCACAAGGCTCCACATGTGCGTGTTCTACTTCATCATCCCCCTCTGCTTCACCACGAGGGCTTCCGTCTTCCTAATCTTCTGGTTCGCGACGCAGATACTCCAGGGCTACCTGGGGGCGAGCCTCGGCGTTGCCGTCTTTGCCCACGCAGGAGGCTTTGTGGGCGGGCTCGCCCTGCTGCCGCTGCTGCTCCCGCGCGAGCGCGTGGAGATGCTGAGGATATACACGCGCCTAAGGAGCTTCTTCTTCGACATCTTCCCAGCGAAGCCGGGGCTGAGCCCGGGCTCTAAGGCTGTCCTCGCAACTCTGCTGCTCGCGGTGGTCGCTGGCGCGGCCTACTGCGCTGCCACAGCCCCGGAGGCGAGGAATGTGGTCAAGGTGCTCACGGTGAGCGTCGGGTACAGGGGGGTTGAGGAGAGCGAGAGCGTCATCATCCTGCTCGACAGGGGCGAGGTGAGCGTATCACCGATAACCAGCAGCGGGGTGCGGGTGGTCGTGAACAGGCTCAACGCGCTGGGCCTCATATACAATCACCCCAATGCCGGCAAGGACCTCAGCATCAGCATCTCCAGAAGCGCCAGGGTCCAAGGGGTCCCAGTGAGGGTGTCGCTGGATGCAGAGTTCTCCTACGACGAGTGGGGGCTCCTGAACAGCGGGAGGGGGAGCATGGACACGGATGTGCTGCAGTGCAGCTACTACAGCTGCGTTGTAGGGGGTAGGGAGACCTACTCCTTCACTGCGAGCACGGAGTCCGTGAGCGTGGGCTTCCAAGGGATCCCCGTTGTCGAGCTCTCACTGCTCTCAGCACTCTCGTGCATCGCGGCTATAGCGGCGGTTGTGAGGGCGGAGGATTTCGAGGTTTTCCTCGTCTAGCGCGCTCACCCACGTACCACAAGTTCAGCGCGACTGTGACAGCGATTCTACCGCCGAACTCCTCCAGCGCCACGCGGCGCCCGCTGGGGTCTAGCAGCCCTTTCTCGCGTAGTGCTGCCTGCAGCGGCCCGTAGTGCTCCTGCGACCACCCAGCTCTGCTGGAGAGTTTCACCTTGACTCTGCTCGCCTTGATGCCGCAGTGCTCCAGGATGCTGCTCAGCTCTCCGGCTAGCACCTCTGGCTGAGCGTTTTCGAGGAACCCCAGCACGTACCGGGCTGAGAGGATGTTCCTGATGGGCAGCGTGTTGAGGGCCTTCTCGAGCTGCTCTAGGCTCAGGGAGGTGCTGACCAGGATCAGCCCTTTCTCGAGCCGCCCGCTGACGGCGCTATCGTAGGGGAACAGGGCGTCGAGCAGGTCTCTCAGGACGGCTCTCTCATGCCCCTTCCTCGCCGAGACCAGCAGCAAGGCTCACAGCACCGCGGACCACTTCTCCTTCAGGTACTTCCTGACTGTGCTCTCCACGACCTCGACCCCGAGACCCGGAGCTCTCGGGACTCTCAGCGTGCCCCTGGGGGTGAGCTCCCAGGGAGGCTCCACGATGTCCTCCTCCCAGTAGCGGCTGCTCGCGGAGATATCATTCGGGTAGTTGACTGCCGGGTGGGATGCCAGCGCCACGAGGAACGCCCTGCCAACCCCGGACTCGAGCATGCCGCCCACCCAGGCCCCGAGCCCCAGCGCCCTCGCGGTCTCCAGGATCTCCCTGGCCTTGAGCACTCCGCCGACGCGCGCGGGCTTCACGTTCACGACCTCAGCCGCCCCGAGGGCAGAGGCTAGGGCAACGTCCTGGACGCTCCTGATGCTCTCGTCCAGGCATATGGGCGTGGAGAGCTTCCTCGAGAGGATTGCGTGCTGAACAAGGTCGTCGTAAGCGAGAGGCTGCTCTATCATGAGCAAGTCGTACTCGTCCAGCTTCCTGAGCGTGGGGAAGTGCGCCATCGTGTACGAGCCGTTGGCGTCCACCTGCAGCTTGATCCCGCCGAACTGGCTCCGGATGGCTCTGACGAGCTCGACATCGAGGCCGGGCTCTATCTTGATCTTGATCCTCTGGTACCCCTCCTCGAGCCTCCTGGAGACCTCCTTGAGGAGCTCCTCGACGGTGGGCTTAAGGCCTATGCTCACCCCAGAGTCCACCTCCTCCCTCCTGCCGCCCACGAGCTCCGCGAGGGGCCTGCGCACCAGGCGCGAGTAGAGCGAGAGCAGTGCCTCCTCCAGGGCAGCCTTCGCCATAGGGTAGCCTCTCACCCTGGATGTTAGGGCGTGGAAGTCCTCGGGGGCCTCCAGGTGCGCGCCTAGCAGCTGCGGCACCAGGTACTTCCTCATTACCAGCAGGTCCACCTCGTACGTCTCGTAGCTGTACCAGGGGCCCCAGTCCGAGACGAGCTCGCCCCACCCCTCCTCCCCGCCCCTCTCCTCCACCCGGACGAGGACCACGGGCCTCGAGCTCAAGGCCTCGACGCTGGTTCTGAACTCCTCCTTGAGCTTCATCTCGAGCAGGAGCAGCTCCACCTTCCTCACTTCCACGGGTACTCACCTGAAAGCACCTTCTCGAGGCTCCCCCGCCAGAGGAGGTAGAAGTTCCTCCTCTCCCCGTCCTCCACGTGGGGTATGTGCTCGACGACGATGTACCCCCGGGAGAGGTAGAACGCCAGCACCCTTCTCAGGGCGAGCTTCCACTCAAGCGCCAGGCCCACGTTCCTCCTCCTCACCTCGTTGATATCCCCCGGGAACTCCACCAGGACTAGCTCCTCCTCCGCTAGGCGCGGCTCTGCAGGCTTTCTCAAGCCTCCCTCAACTTTGCTCGCCAGAGCCACGTGCGAGAGGTGCTCCACCTGGCTGAGCGCTGGGGGTTGATCCTTCCCGGAGATCCTGTCCTCCACCCGCTTGCTGGTGATCCACCACTCGACCTTGAACCTGTCCGTGGGGAGCCCCTCGTTGAGCGAGTCCCTTATCTCGCCGTAGTAGTCCTCCAGGAAGGTGCGGCACACAACGCCCAGCTTGCCGAAGTTGAAGCGCGCGTTGAGGCCCTGGCAGGGGTCAAAGGTCCACGTGACAAGCCTGTAGCCCCTCTTCAACGCCCACTCCCTCTGGAAGAGCTTGAGCTGGAGCGCCGCGCCAGAGCCCCTGAACTCACGCCTCACGCCGACCATGTGGGAGTACAGGTGGTAGCCGTGCTCCTCGCTGTACCCGATGAAGCCCATGGCAAAGCCCACCACCTTTCCCCCGGAGACCGCTAGCGCGACAAACCCGCCGTTGTCCACCAGGGCTTTCAGCACGTGGGCAGGCACCGCCTCCGTGTAGTCCGGCATAGCCCATGCATCGACCATGACGTCCATCGCCTGGCGTAGGAGGACCGGGTCTCCCGTAACCACGATCTCGAAGTTCTGCACAGCCTCCTCAAGAGCCTCGGCGATATATCGTTTAGCAGGCTACCGCTGAAAGGAGTTCAAGCGGTAGCATTGCCCTGCAGGGTGTCCCAGGCAGAGGGGACGCCGGAAGTCCTAGCCCTCACTCTTGAAGTCTCCGCCTTGTCCCTTTTCGGGAGCCATGCTGAGCAGCTCTTCTCCTCACGCTCTTATCCCTCCTCGAGCGCGCGAGGGCGTAGGCTAGAGCTACTAGGAGTACTGCCACTAGTGGGAGTAGTACGAGGGGAGAGGAGCTGTTCTCACCGCTCTTAGCCGAGAGCTTCACGGACGCGAAAGCTGGGTCGGTGTTGTCGGCTTGAGCTGTCGCGATGACCGAGCCCTCTCCCCCTTGGCAGCGGACTGGCACGACCAGCCGCTTGGCCGAGCCGGGGGCGATGCTGCCCAGTTCTGCCACGAGGGTACTTACCCATGTGCCGTTCCAGCCGAGGAGCTTGGCGCACCCGCCGGCGACCAGGGTGACAGCGACATTGACGGCATCCTCACCGCCCACATTCTGGACTACGAACGACAGCGCGGCGACCTCCCCGGCGCTCAGGTTGAGGCTACCTGCGCTCGGTACTACCACCAGCAGCGCGCCGTAGGGCTGGGCGCTCAGAAGGGGTAGCAGCGCCGCCGCGACCACGAGCAGGAGCAGGGCGCGCACACCTAGCGGTCGAGAGCGAGCTATAAATAATTCCCCTCCCTTGCCCCTAATAGCGCGCGAAACCTATAAAGGAAGGAGGCACGCTGGTTGTCTGCGAGCGCCGGGGTGGCCGAGTGGACTAAGGCGGTGGACTCCCCCTTGGGGCCACAGTTGAGATCCACTGCCCCGTGAGGGGCGCCCGGGTTCAAATCCCGGCCCCGGCGCCACTCCTCCGTGCGGCGCGCAAGGTATTTATTTGCACGTGCGAGGGCTGGGCGATGTCGTCTGGCGAGTTCCGCTACATCGTGCGCGTGGCGGGTGTGGACCTGCCGGGGGACAAGGCCATAGTGTACGCGCTAGCGGACATTAAGGGCATAGGTGTCAACACGGCGTACGCTGTGCTGAGGAAGCTCGGCATAGACCCTCACAGGCTGCTGGGGACCCTCAGCGACGAGGAGGTGGACAAGCTCTCCGAGGCGCTCAAGTCGATAGAGAAGCTGGGCCTACCCGAGTGGATGCTGAACAGGAGGCGCGACCCGGTGACCGGGGAGAGCAGGCACCTCATAACGTCCGACCTGCTGGTAACGGTCAGGAACGACATAGAGCTTATGAAGAAGATCAAGAGCTACAAGGGTATTAGGCACATGCTGGGCTTGAAGGTGCGCGGGCAGCGCACGCGCACCACGGGCAGGACTGGAGTCACTGTCGGCGTTAAGAAGGGTAAGGGTAAGGCTGGAGGCGGGAAGTAGGTGAGGGGGCATGGGCGACCCTAAGAAGCCGAGGAAGAAGTGGGAGGGGCCGTCGCACCCCTGGGTCAAGGAGGTTCTGCTGGAGGAGATGAGGCTTGTAGGCGAGTACGGCCTGCGCAACAAGCGGGAGCTATGGATCGCTAAGTCCTTCCTGAGGAGGATTAGGGCGCGCGCGAGAAGCCTGCTGGCGCTACCCCCGGAGCAGAGGAGGCTGCTGGAGAAGCCCCTCATCTCCAGGCTCTACCAGCTCGGCCTGCTGCCCAGCGAGGACGCGACGCTCGACGACGTGCTGAGGCTCACCGTGAGGGACGTGCTCGAGCGCAGGCTACAGACGATTGTCTACAGGAAGGGGCTGGCCAGCAGCATGTACCATAGCAGGCAGCTGATAGTGCACGGGCACATCGCCATAGGAGGCAGGAGGGTGAGGAGCCCCGGGATGCTCGTGTTGAGGGAGGAGGAGAAGCTCGTGGGCTACTACCCCTACTCCCCGATAGCTAAGAGGGCTCAGGTGAGCGCGAATGAGTGAGGAGAAGGCGAAGCAGCAGAGGGGGGACGTCGGGATCTGCTGGATATACGCCAGCTACAACAACACGATAATTCACATCACAGACCTCTCCGGCGCTGAGACCATCGCTTTCGCGTCCGGAGGGCAGGTCGCCAAGGCGGACAGGGACAAGCCGTCGCCATGGGCAGCCATGCAGGCTGCAGCTAAGGCCGCCAAGATAGCGCTTGACAAGGGGATCCGCGTGGTGCACGTGAAGGTGAAGGCGCCCGGCGGCTACGGGCCTAAGACGCCGGGCCCCGGGGCTGGTCCCGCGATCAGGGCCCTCGTGAGGGCGGGCTTGATCGTGGACAGGATAGAGGATGTGACGCCGCTGCCCACGGACACGATAAGGAAGCCAGGAGGCAGGAGAGGCAGAAGGGTGTAGGGGCTCAGCCCGGAAACCTTCTCTTCATGCCTCTGCGCTGCAATAGGTCATCATCCATTTCTCTCTTCAGCAGTACACTTATTAAATGTGCTGCCTCTCACCAGTGAGAAGCAGGAGTCGCAGCCGGTGTCGCGGGGGTAGGTCTTGCCTTGGCTGGGTGTCTCAGCGGAGTGCCCGAGAGAGGCTGAAGCGGAAGAGCTCCTCAAGTCGATGGGATACACCCCCCGGAGGAAGATCCAGCTCGAGGTGCTCGTGGAGGGGTCCTGGACACGCTTCTCGGTCTTCGAGGTCCACGGCTTCGTGGAGGGGGTCGCAGGGGTGCTCGCCGAGGAGCTTGGTTGTCCAGCGCTCGAGAGCGGTCCTCACCTGGTTCTGGGAGAGGTCTCGGCGAAGATATGGGATGAGGCCGCCAAGGTTGTCTTCCCGGATGGCCGCGAGGTGCTGATACCGATACTCACGTACGATGCCTTCCTCGACGTCGTCCTGCCCACCTCCAAGGTTAGAGGGCTTGAGGGCAGGATAACCATCCTGGGTAAAACGTACAGGCTGCCGCTGAGCAAGGAGGACCTCGCGGAGATAGCCAGGCTGGGTGAGAAGTACCTCGAGAAGGTGGAGAGAGCTGCAGCCGCTTATGGTCTCTCAAGGATACTCTCCGAGGCTGCCCTGGAGGCGCTTAAGCCTGCCAGGAAGGCTGAGGAGGAGATCAGCTACGAGGTAGACTTCGAGGAGAAAGTCGCCGTGGTACGCAGGGGGGGCAAGCTTACGGTAGTGACCATCCCGAGGCTAGTCTTGATGCTGGCCGAGGCGGAAAGGTTCGACGAGGCTGAGGAGATACTCCGCAAATGCGGTGGGGAGGTGCTGGAGGAGGTGAGGGAGATGCTTCTCGAGCTTTATAGCTACTATTCTCGCGAGGATGAAAAGCGCAGCAGGTTAAAGGGGTTCCTAGAAAAACTCGGCTTTCTAAAGGAGGGCGAAGAGACCTAGCATCTCCTTTTAAGCTTTTTTGTGAGAAATTATATTTATGAGGGCATAGCATATCTCATGGGGTGTCATGCCGGGCTACGCTAGCAGGTGCGATGGTATAGTCGCCTCGCCTATCCGCAGGATTGCGGCACTGCTTGACGAGGCTAGGCGCCGCGGCGACATAATCAGCTTTGGAGGCGGGGCGCCTAGCCTGCCCCCGCCCAGGGAGGTTGTGGAGTACCTCGTAGAGGTTATGCGGAGCAACCCGCAGAGGGCGGTTGCCTACGGGGCAACCCGCGGGATGATAGAGCTACGGGAGCTTATAGCCGAGGACCTGAAGAAGTACTGGGGTGTGTCGTACGATCCCCAGTCCGAGATAATGATCGTGAACGGGGGGACTGAGGGGATCTACCTCGCGCTGGGCGCACTGCTCAACCCGGGAGAGGAGGTGATCATACTCGACCCGACCTACGTGGGCTACAGCGAGCCCATCAAGCTGTTCGGGGGTAGGGTTCGCACAGTCCCAGTGAGGGTGGAGGAGGGGTACCAGCCGCGGATAGAGCTTGTCAGGAGGGTGGTCTCCCCGTTGACGAAGGCTTTCGTTCTCCTAAGCCCCGACAACCCGACTGGGCGGGTGGTCACTGAGGAGTTCGTGAGGGAGCTTGTGAAGCTCGCCGAGGAGCACGATTTCTGGATAATCTTCGACGCTGTGTACAAGCACATAACCTTTGAGAGGGCTACGCCCTGGGTTGACGCCTTCCCAGGAGCTAGGGAGAGGACTATCACCATCAACAGCTTCAGCAAGGAGGCGAGTATACCAGGCTTCAGGCTAGGCTATGTGACAGGCCCTCCCGAGGCTATAGAGAGGATGGAGAAGCTGAAGCAGTACGTCTCCCTCGCGCCTGACACGCCAGGGCAGCTCGCGATGATCAAGTTCTACGAGGATGGGATAAAGGAGAGGTACCTGAGGGAGGTTGTCATCCCCACGTATAAGAGGAGGAGGGACCTGATGTACAAGTTAATACAAGAGTACCTACCGGAGGCGAAGACCACCCTGCCCGAAGGAGCCTTCTACTTCTTCGTGAACGTGGAAAGGTACCTGGAGGCGATGCAGAGGGACGACGAGGAGTTCGCGAACAGGCTTCTCTACCGGAAGAGCGTCGTGGTAATCCCGGGCAAGTACTTCGGGGAGATGGGCAAGGGGCACGTGAGGATGACCTTTGTCAGCGAGCCAGAGGAGAGAATCGAGGAGGGCATTAAAAGGATAGGCGCGTTCGTGAGCAGCTACCTCTAGGCTAGAGCGCCCCTGTCACTCTCTTTTTTATGTCCCTCAGCGTGTATAGGAGGACTCCAAGCCTTGTCTCCCTGGAGTACAGGACTGCGAGGTAGCCTAGCTCCCCGAGCTTAGTGTAGATTATCCCCGAGCCGTCCGGCGTGCTCACGTTGATCCACTCCGCCTCACCCTTCCCCAGCTCTGTGCTCGCCCTGTTGCCCACCTCGCTGAGGACGGCGGTGAGCGCAGCGACCTTCTCCTCAAGCTCCTTGTCGGCCAGGCTGCTCAGCAGCGGCAGACCATCACCAGTGGCCACCACAAACCCCTCCACGCCACTAACCCTGGTCACAGGCTCTACAAGCCTCCGAACACTTTCCAAGTCCAGGCTCATTTAAACTCCCAAAAGAGCCTGCCACCAGGCTAGTAATAAACGATTTGCTGAACTTCCCCCTCGGCAAGTATTAGTTTTACAAGCCTCCTGAGAACCTGCAGCCCCCGCTCCTTATCGTAGGCTATTAGGGGCATTACGATGGAGGGGTTCACCCCGAACATCTCGGCAACCTTCACGGGCGGCAGAGCCCCTTTTACGTCCTGCTTGTTCACGGCAATTACATGGGGGTAGTCGCCGAGAGTCTTCATGTACTCGTAAAGCGTCTTCCCCCTCACGACTTCGACTAGCGAGCTGCCGTCAACCATGTAGATGTAACCATGCATCCCGGTTGCGAGAACCCTCCACATGAACTGCAGCCGTGTCTGCCCGGGTGTCCCGAAGAGGTATACATCGTAGCCATCCAGCGACAGCTTCCCGTAGTCGAAGGCAACCGTGGTGTGCTGCTTCACGCTGGCTTCTCTAGGCGACGAGATCGGGACCTCCGTGTGCAGCACGTACTCCGAGACCGTCCTCACGAACGTGGTCTTTCCGCTAGCGAACGGCCCGCTGACCAGAATCTTTAGGTAGCCCCTGCGGTCCTGCATAGCCAACACCGGCAGCCTTCAGGATCTCGTCCTCGTACTTTCTCAGAACCACATGGATTAAGCCGAGGTTAGGTCTAGGAATCGTGGACAGAGCCACGAAGGCGCCGTCCACGGCTGAGATGACGATATGCTCCCCGTTCTCCAGCTCCACGTCTACTCTCTTTACCTTAGAGCCGAAGACGTCACCTATGGCATCAAGCGAGCCCAAGGCGGCAGCGGCGGACACCGCCAGGAACTCTGCCTGCGCTTGGTCTGGTGCGAGGAACGCCTGGGGGATGCCGTCGCGCCACGCATAGACGATGACCGAGACCATGTCGTGAGTCTCCTTTACGATCTTCCCCAGCAAACCTTTAACAGCATTGAGAGCATCAGCTCCCATACGCCATCAACCTTTCGACATGATTGTGGACATGAAATATTTGTTTATCGCCTTCTTGGCGGCATCAACTACCTCCTCGGAGATCTCGGCGCCGTCTGTGAACTCCAGTATGCCGTAGTTCGAGAGGTCTTTAACATCGCCCAGGTAGAAGATCTCAATCCTGCTCCTACCCCGCATTATCGAGGCAGAGCTCGTGCCGTACATCCTCGCTATCTCGAGGAGCTTCGCCGGCTCCTCGCTGCAGACACCATAGCTCTCAACCACGTACCCCTGCGAAGTTATAATCCCTGCGTACTTCACGTCGGGGAATACGAGGGATATCTCGCTGAGCTTGGTAATGCTGGGCACGGCGACCTCGGGAGGCTTCCTCGCGAGTGGCCTCTGCACGGCGGGCATCTCGGCAGGCCTCGCCAGCCTGCGCTCCAGGAGCGCAGTCCTGCTCTCTAGCGCTGTAATCCTGGACTCCACCGAGGTGAGCCTCTCGAGAACAGGCTCCAGGCTCACCTTGGACACGGCCTCCTTAATGCTGGCAACCTCGCTCCTGAGACTCTCGAGCGCCTCGGTCAGCCCGGTTCCAGCGGCGCTCGCCTCTCTCGCGCGCTCAGCCCGGCGGACCGAGAGCAAGTACAGGAGCAGGAGCCCTATCGAGATCCCCAGGTTTACGCTCATGAAGACTATCATCACCAGGATTACCTGCACTATCACCTGCTCGCTCAATTGAAGCCACACACCTAAGCCTTCGGCGGCAGTAAGCATTCCATTAAGGCATGGTGCAGCTTCTGTATAAAGCTAGCGTGCGCTATCTACTACGCAGTCCGACCACCACGTACCTTGACAGCACCGACTCTATCAGCGCTGCCAGCTCAGGTGTGTAGCTTGGAGCCACGCTGAGGATAGCGGCCTCAAAGGCCCTCTTGGCCGGGTAGCCCTTCGAGATCAGCGAGTCCGCCAGGGAAGCCACCCTGCCGAGAGAGCTCCTGTCAAAGTACTTTAGACGGCCCAGCGTCTCTGGCCCAACGCTCTCTATCACCTCTACCGGGTACCCCGAGACTCTGGAGAGTAGTTCTACGCTTTCTTCGGTCGTGAGTGGGGGTATGTACACCACCAGGGTCTCCTCGGGATCGAGGCTGAGCGCCTTCTCGGGGGCTAAGCTGTGGAGTAGCAGTATCTTCGCTGAGCACCCCCGGCCTGACACCAGCTCCGCAAAGCTTCTCTCATCCTCCAGCGAGAGCCCCAGGAATAGCAGGTACCTGTACTTCCCGCTGCTGCAGATCTCTCTGATGCCGTCGGCTAGAGGCAAAAGGTCTCTGAAGAGCAGCAGGGGCAGCTGCGAAGGCGCCTCGTGCTTTCTCCCACCTGCAGCGGGTAGGCGCACTGGCTTCAGCTTTACTGACGAAAGGGTGGACGCCGCCCCCGAGGCTGCAACCGCCGTGAGCAGCCCCGCGAGCCACGTTGCAGGCCCTACCTCCCTGGCGCCAGTGAGCGGCACTACCGCGAGCAAGAGCGGTGCGAGCACAGCTGAGCGCTGAGCGCCTGTCTCCTCCGAGAGAAGCGATGCGGCGAGGGCTGATACGACTAGTAGGGCAAAGCTCAGCGCGAGAGATTGGTCCCGCGCAGCCTCTTCCAGCAGCCTCAGGTACACCTGCCCCGCGTTCACCGCCTCCAAGGGGGTGGAGGACAGCGTCTCTCTGAGCCCACCCGGAACCTTGACGAGGCCCCCCACCCACGCTGGCGCTGGCAGCGTGAGCGCGGCGAAGAGGAACAAGGTGTACGCGAAGACCACCCCCGAGAGCACAGCGCGACGTGGCTCTTCCGCGGAGGCGACTGCGTGGAGAAGCCCCACGAAGGCCGGCGAGAGCCTCCCCCCGACGAGTGCGAGAAGGGAAGCCAGCAGCACCCCCAGCGAGGCATGCCAGCCCTGAAGCCCCTTCAGGAAGATAAGGGGTAGGAGGGGTGCCAGTGCAGCGAGGAGGGCTGTCCTGCCCTCCGAGTACGCGGTGACTGCGAGCATGACGGAGAAGAACAGCGGGCTGAGCTGCGGCGAGGCTGCAGCGAGCACAGCCAGCAGCAAGGAGAGCCTGTCCGCCAGCCCGAGTAGTGCGCACGCTAGCGTGAACGCTAGGTAGCTCGCCGCAGCCGCGTAGGCTCTTGGAAGTAGACTGCGCAGAGCGCTCACGCCCGCGAATTGCGCAGCACTGGTATATGTGCGCGCACCTGCGTCTGCGCGACCGCAAACCTATTTAGGGTGCGCGCTGAGGGCTCGGGTGTCGCGCAGAAAGCGCGTCCTCGAGCTTGTGGAGTCGAGGGGGCTTGACGCGGTGATAGTCCTCTCGCAGTCCAACATCTTCTACTTGACGTCCTCCGACGCGCCGAGCGCTGCTGTCCTCTTCCGCGATGGCAGGCTTGTAGCGCTGGCACCGAGGCTCGAGTACCTGCGCGCGCTCGAGGAGGTGAGCGAGGGGGAGGTCTACGCATACGCCAGGTTCTTCGAGCCGAGCGAGTACGAGAAGATCATAGCCGGGGACCTCTACGACGCCCTCGCAAGCCTGCTGAAGCAGGAGGACGCCCGCGCCCTGGGCGCTGTGGGCGCGCCCCTCGAGGCTAGGCAGAAGCTCTCCGAGAAGCTCGGCAGGGAGCCCGCCGACATCACCAAGGACTTCGCAACGCTGAGGAGGTCAAAGGATCAGGAGGAGCTGCGCCTGATGAGGCAGGCGGTGGCAATCGCGGAGGAGGCTATGCGCGCCGCTGTGGACAGCCTCGAGCGCGGGGTTACGGAGGTGGAGGTCCTGGCGCGGGTGCTGTCAGTGATGGCCCGCCGTGGGGCCTTGCCCTCCTTCACGCCCATAATAGCGTTCGGCGAGCACTCGGCGCACCCCCATGCGAAGCCCTCAGCGAGGGAGCTGAGGGAGGGAGACCTCGTGAAGCTGGACCTGGGCGCGAGGGTTGGCGGCTACTGCTCCGACATCACCAGGACGTTTGTCTACGGCAAGCCCTCGCCCAAGCAGGAGCGCCTCTTCAAGGCCGTTCTCAGGGCGCAGCAGAGGGCCCTCGAGGCAGTGGCGAAGGGCGCGCCTGCCAAGCAGGTCTTCTTCAAGGCCTATGACGCGCTCAAGGAGGAGGGCCTGCACACGTACTTCAACCACGGCCTCGGGCACGGTGTCGGCATAGACATACACGAGGCGCCAACGCTGAACTCGGAGAGCGACGAAGCGCTAGTTGAGAACGACGTGGTTACCGTGGAGCCGGGCGTGTACCTGGCAGGCTACGGCGGGGTTAGGATCGAGGACATGGTGCTCGTGGTCGAGGGAGGCTACGAGGAGCTGACAAGGTTCGCGAAGGACCCCGTAATCTGAGGGGCTGGAAAACGGTTTTCCTCCCCTTCTGCGGTTTCTGAGCCGTGGCCCCCTCTGCCTTCACGAAGCCCGCCTTCCGGGTGCTCGGGGTGGCTGAGTGCTTCAGGAAGAGGAACGCGCGCTCAGTCATCGCCGCGGTGTCCTACAGGAGGGATAGGGTGATCGACGGGGTCTACCTGGGCTTTATCACCGTGGGCGGCCTCGACGCCACCGAGCGGATAGTCTCCCTTGTTGAGAGGACGGGGAGGAAGGACTTCAACGTGGTGATGGTGAACGGCTGCATCATCTCCTGGTTCAACATCGTCGACGTGAAAGCAATATTCGACTCGCTGGGCGTGCCCGCGGTGTGCGTCACCTACGAGGAGTCACCGGGGCTCAGGGAGTTCATAGAGAGGTACTTCCCCGGGGACGCGGAGAGGCTCAGGCTATACGAGAAGCTCGGCGAGAGGGAGCTGGTCTACATCAGGAGCACCAGGTCCTACGTCTACGTCAGGTACGCCGGCCTCGGGAGGGATGAGGTACGCAGGGTGCTCGAGGCAACCACTCTCAGCGGGCAGGTGCCGGAGCCCCTGAGGGTAGCACAGGCCGTGGCTAGGGCCGTGCACGAGCTGCTGGAGCGCGAAGCCCCCGATCTCCTCCGGGCGCGCCCCGCGTGAGGTTTTTCAGCCCCTGGTGCACCCTCTGCACACGTGCTCAGCCTCCCGCGCACGCTCGAGTGGAGGGACGGTAAGCTCGCCTTTATCGACCAGACCAAGCTCCCCGAGCAGCTGGTCTACATAGAGACGGAGGACTGGGAGCGCGTCGCCAAGGCGATAAAGAGCATGGAGATACGCGGTGCTCCGGCGATAGGCGTGGCAGCCGCGTACGCGCTAGCCCTCTTCGCCTACCACTCCGCGGTGGACTCCCTGGAGAGGTTCCTCGAGGAGCTGGACAGGGTCGCGGGAGCGCTCAAGAGGACGAGGCCAACCGCAGTGAACCTCTTCTGGGCTGTCGACCGGGTGGTCGCCGCCGCGAAGAGCGCCACCAGCGTGGACGACGCCAGGCGGCGCGTGATCGAGGAGGCTAAGCGCATCCACCTCGAGGACGAGCAGGCTAACCGGCGCATAGGCGAGATAGGCGAGCACCTGATAGGTGACGGGGACACGGTGATCACAGTCTGCAACGCGGGCTCTCTGGCCACCAGCTACTGGGGCACGGCCACAGCCCCCATGTACGTCGCCAAGGAGCGCGGCAAGAAGTTCAGGGTCATAGCACTGGAGACGAGGCCCTTCCTGCAGGGCGCCCGGCTCACAGCCTGGGAGCTCTCCCAGGCGGGCATAGAGGTTGTCGTGGCGACCGACAACAGCATCGGGATCCTTGCCGAGAAGGAGAGGATAGACCTCGCCCTCGTGGGGGCTGACAGGATAACCAGGCTGGGCTACGTCGCGAACAAGCTCGGGACATACCCCCTCGCGCTGGTGGCGCGCGTCCACAACATCCCATTCTACGTCGCAGCCCCCACGAGCACCATAGACATGCGCTCAGCGGGCCCCGGGGACTTCGAGATCGAGAAGCGCGACCCGAGCGAGGTGCTCTACATCAAGGGCTACAGGATAGCCCCCGAGGGCGTCACGGCGATATACTACGCCTTCGACATCACGCCACCGCAGCTAGTGACAGGGATCATAACGGAGAAGGGGATCATCTACCCACCCTACGAGAAGAACTTACCGCGCACCCTAGGCCTTTCTAACTTTTAAAAATGAGACACCGATAATAGCGACCCCGCTCTCTCCTGCAAGCGGAGCCTTGGAATGGCTGGCGTTAAAATGATCAGGCTGAAGAGCGTCCGCGACCTCGTGCACGTCCTCGGCGCGAGCCAGGTACCCCTAGTGCACCACATACAGGTGGACTCCTCCCATGTCTACTTCGTTCCCATAGTGATCTCGAGCGACTCCAGCGTTGTCTACTACTACGCGAGCGAAACCCCTCTGGACGGCTCCTTCCTGCTCTTCGACAGCTTCACAGGAGAAGTCTCCGTCTCCAAGAGCTGGGTCTCCGACTCGAAGTACATGCTCGTGCCCATAGTGGAGGTAGACAGCCAGAACATAATACCCGAGAAGCTGATACTCCGCGAGCTGAGCGTCAGCAGGCGAGGTCCCCGCGCAGGCGCAGCACCCCCCGCGCAAGCCTAGCTCACCCGTCTTCTCTCTCACGCGCTCTAACAAAAGTTTAAAAGAGCGCACCGGCTCTTCGGGCGTCAAGGTGCGGTGGTGGTCCGATGGCTGATGCGAAGTCCTCCCAGCCGCGCAAGGTAAGGAAGAGGATGGTGTACCAGGTGCCGCTGCACAAGCGGTCGAAGAGGCTAGTGGCACCTCTCTCTCGGGAGCTGCGCGAGAAGCTCGGTATCAAGAGGATAAGGGTGAGGAAGGGCGACAGGGTGCTTATCGTCCGGGGCTCCTTCAAGGGCCACGAGGGCAAGGTGATTGGTGTCAGCGTGAAGAGGGAGCGCATCTTCGTGGAGGGAGCTGTGCTGCGCAGATCTGACGGCACAGAGGTCCCCTACCCCATCCACCCCTCGAAGGTGCAGATCGTGGAGCTCGACCTCTCGGACCCCCGCAGGAAGGAGCTTATCGAGAGGCTAAAGGTGCATGCGCGATGAGTAGGAAGGTGAAAGGCTCTCTAAGGCACCTGAGGGTCTCCGTTGCGCCGCCCCACTGGCCCATACCGAGGAAGGAGCGCGTCTGGACCGTGAAGCCGAGCCCAGGGCCGCACCCGCTGGTCTCCTGCATCCCCCTCGGGGTCATACTCCGCGACCTGCTGGGCTACACCACCACCATGAGGGAGACCAGGCGCGTCCTAGCTGAGCGCAAGGTCGAGGTCGACGGGAGGGTTGTCACCGACTACAAGTACCCAGTGGGCCTGATGGACGTGCTCCACATAATACCCGAGGAGAAGTACTACAGGGTTGTCCCGGGCAGGCCGCGCAAGCTCGTTCTCGTCGAGATACCCCCTGAGGAAGCCCACCTGAAGCTCCTCAGGGTGAAGAGGAAGACCACGGTCAAGGGCGGGCACATACAGCTCACCTTCCACGACGGTAGGAACTACCTGGTCAGGGTCAAGGACCCGAGGAACCCCGTGGAGGCACCGTACCGCACCATGGACTCAGTGCTCTTCGACCTGAAGACCAGGACTATCCTGGAGCACATACCCTTCGAGCCGGGGGTCCTCTCCGTGGTGGTGGACGGGAGGAACGTGGGGTTCCTGGGCCGGATCGAGAGCGTGCAGCAGGTGTTCAAGAGGAGAGATGCGCTAGTAGTGCTCAGCGGCGAGGGAGGCGTCGCGAGGACGGTTGCGGAGTACGTGTTCCCCGTTGGCAGGGAGAAGCCTCTCGTGACGGTGGTGCCGCGATGAGCGCGGGCAAAGGTCCCTACCTGGACGTAGGGCACCCGATGCGGAGAGTCTTCATAGGCAAGGTTGTGGTCAACATGGGTGTGGGCGAGAGCGGCGAGCGGCTGGCGAAGGCGGCCAAGCTCCTGGAGGAGCTCACAGGGCAGAAGCCCTCGTTCAGGAGAGCTAGGAAGACGATCAAGGAGTTCGGGATAAAGAGGGGTGAGAACATAGCGGTGATGGTGACCCTCAGGGGCGAGAAGGCGATATCCTTCCTGAAGAGGGCCCTCGCAGCGGTCGACTACAAGATACCCGAGAGCAGCATCGACAAGCACGGCAACTTCGCCTTCGGAGTGAAGGAGCACATCCTGCTCCCAGGGGTGAAGTACGACCCCGAAGTCGGGATCTTCGGCTTCGACGTGATAGTTGCCATGGAGAGACCTGGATACAGGGTCGCCAGGCGCAGGAGGAAGAGGTCCAAGGTTCCGCTGCGCCACCGCGTGACAAAGGAGGAAACGATAATGTTCCTCGAGAAGATACTCGAAGTACGCGTTATCAGGGGGAGGTGAGCATGGGGAAGCTGCACCCGCCGAAGAAGAGGAAGTACGGTAAGGGTGCCCGGCGCTGCGTGAGGTGCGGGACCCACGAGGCCATTATACGCATGTACGGCCTCAACCTGTGCAGGCGCTGCTTCCGCGAGGTAGCGGAGCAGATAGGCTTTAAGAAGTACTCCTGAGCGCCTGAGGTGCTCGAGCCATGATGATGGATACCCTCGCTAACGCGATGGCCGTGATCAAGAACGCTGAGAGCGTCGGCAAGCGCGAGTGCGTGATCTACCCAGCCTCCAAGCTGGTAGCGGCAGTGCTCAACGTGATGCGCAACCACGGCTACATCGAGGGCTTCGAGTACGTCAACGATGGGCGCGGGGGCAAGTTCGTCGTGAAGCTGCTAGGCAGGATAAACAACTGCGGAGTCATCAAGCCCAGGTTCCCGGTCAAGAAGAACACCTTCGACCAGTGGGAGAGGATGTACCTGCCCTCGCGCGACATCGGCATACTCATAATCTCCACCTCCCAGGGAGTGATGTCGCACCGAGAGGCAAAGGAGAAAGGCATAGGAGGAGTTCTGCTAGCCTACGTGTACTAGGGTAGGAATTCGCCAGCGCGCGGCAAGTAGGTGTATACACGCTTTCCCCTGCGCAAGCTTTACGCGTACCTTAAGAATCACGATGATCGATCATGATCGATGATCAGACTCAATAAAAAATATAAAGAGTATCCTTACCGAAGAGGAGCGGTGGTAGACAACCATGTGCATCATAATAATAGTCGGATCGGAGGTGTAATAATAATCATCTGCTGGACGTGAACGATGTGAAGGAGGATAAACTAAAAAAGATACTTTTTTAATTTAAATAATTTTTAGGGTGAGAGTAATGTTCGATAACAGGAGCATCAAAGAGGAAGAGGGTGTTTGTGAGTATTGTACAGAAACAAATGCTAGTGGAGGAGATTTGCCTGTTGAAGTTGTCTGTAAGGGTGATCCAGGTGCATGTGAGTCTTTGAAGATTGATTTCGCCGGAATGCTTAAGAGGCTCTGCGACTATGAAGTATGCTTGAAAAAGGTGGTTTTGATCGCGAAGAAAAGCTATGACCAGGTGGTACTCCAACTGCATGCTTTTGATTTAGCCTCGGTGGACGCCTTTGGGGTTTTCCTCCTAGATAGAGAGAAACCGTTCGAGACGGTCTCGGCTCTCAGCGCCGTCTTGTCATCGTACCTTTACTCCTCGGGGATTCTTCCAGGGTGCCCCCGCTGGGTTATTGAGGGAGTTTCGCTGTACTACGCCTTAAAGGTCTACGCTGAAGCTGATGCGGGCGCGGCGGCTCTCGTTGAGAAGCACTACCTAGACGAGGCTGAGAAGGCCGGGGTAAACATCGGTGAGCTGCTCTTGTGGACGTATAAGGAGCACCCTGCTTTAAAAGCTCTCTCAAATGTGCTTCGAAAGAAGGCCTACAGGGTGCTACAGGCATTCTACACAGTAGACACCGAGAAAAATGATGCTTCAGCTGCGGGCTTCAAGGCTGCGTCCTACATGTTGGTTAAGAGGGCCCTGGAGCCTGTAAGCTCCGGTGTTAAAGCCGGAGAGGTGCTAAAGCTTTTAGCCTCCTTTGGCGAGAAGTGCTCCGAGAAGGTTTTAGAGCTGGGCGAGCCTGGGAAGAGGGTGTAAAGGCGTGAGCGAGGGAGTGGCGCTTAAGGATGTGTACAAGTACGTGTTACGTGGCATTACGTTTGAAACCGAGGGGAAGGGCGTATACGTCCTTCTAGGCCCCAATGGGAGTGGAAAGACAACCGTTCTGAGGCTCACCGCGGGCATACTGAAGCCAGAGAGGGGGAGAGTCCTTGTAGGCGGGAGGGATCCGTACAGGGATCACGAGGTTAAGGGGGCGATAGCATATGTGGCCGACACGCCGCTGACAGACGCTTTTGAGAAGTGTGCGAGCTACTTGTCGTTCTACCTCCAGACGACCCCGAGGAGCTTGAGGGGGGACTTCCAGGAGGCTGTCTCCTACTTCGGCCTTGAGAGTGTGCTGAAGGAGCCGATACTTAAGCTGAGCGCGGGACAAAGGAAGAGGCTGGAGTTGTCGAAGCTCCTCCTGAGGAAAGCCCCCTACGTACTAATCGACGAGCCCACGGCTAACCTCGATAGCGACGGGAGACGGAGGACCGTGGACCTCGTCAGGAGGTTGTCGAAGGGCTCGCTCACCCTTCTAGCTACTCACGAGATTGACCTCGTGAATGAGCTGGAGGCAGACGTGGTGTTCTTGAGAAATGGAACCGTAGAGGGTGTTTACAGCTATGAGAGGTTTGCGGGAATGTCGGGCAAGCTGCAGAAAGGCTACCTGGTGGCCGCTAGGCTCTCCTGGAAGCCTCAGGCCGGGGACCCTCGAAGGCTTCTGGGGCAGTACGGCTCTAAGGTAGAGGTTCGAAAGGTGGAGATCGACTACGCGGCGTTGCTCAGGAGCCTAGGGATAGATGTGGGCAGCCTTGAGGGGGGTTCAAGCATCTCTGTGGTCTGGGTGGATACCGATGCCTCCCAGCTACCAATCGGCGCGCAGGTCGGGGCAGTCTTTAACGCCCCTCCAGACGTTACAATACCTATATCCGTGGAGCTGGTAGTTAGTGATAGGGCTACGGTGCTCAAGCTTGTAGAGGATTTGATGAGCAAGGGGGAGGTTGAGGATCTAAGGGTTTCTAGAGTCGTTTAGGTGAGCGCAACGTGGATGTGCGCGACTACCTAAGGATCTCCTCCGCGCTGCTGGTCTACGAGTTCAGGGGTCTTTTCAGGAGGAGGTCGGAGCTGCTGCTCTCACCAATGCTCTCCTGGGCCATAGCCATGGTCATTACCCCCCTGGGGCTAGCTCTCTACGGCTCCTCCATTGGGCTGGAGAAGGTCGTTGTCACAGGCATGATCATCGGGGGGACGATTAGCGGTGCCACCGTCGCTGCGATCTACTTTCTGGCCGAGACGAGCCTCGAGGCTCTCGACAGGGTGTTGCAGGTTCCACTGCCCCTGTGGGTGGTGCTGCTGTACAGGTTCCTCGTATCCGCTACCGGCGGGCTGGTGGTCTCCGCATTCGTCTGGCTGCTAGCTCTCCCGTACCTCGGCTTCTCCCCGGTATCCCTGTTCTCAGTCCTTCTCGCATCGTACGTTGCCTCGCTGGGAATCATCGGGGTGGTGTCTCTAGCCGGCTACAAGGTAAAGAGTTTACAGAAGCTCTCGATCGCCACATCGCTCGCGTCTGCTACCTTGACGTACCTAAGCCCTCTGTACTTCCCCCTGGACGTGCTACCAGTGCACATTAAAGTCGCGGTGATGCTTAACCCGCCCTCTCTCGCCGTAGAGCTAGTGAGGAAAGCTGTCATTTCAGCCACGCTAAGCACGGGTCTTGTCGCCTCGATGCTGGCAGTAAACTTGACATGGTTCTCCGCCGGTCTACTCGCGCTAATGAGGAGAGTAGATAGCAGGTAGTACACCATTCGTAGCGCGCCGTCACGGTTTTTTATTTCCTTGATACTCTGCTAGTGGTGCCGGTTAGGAAGCCGAGGACCTCAACCTGCCTCAGCAGCCTTGCATTGACTCCCGGCGCCCCCGCGCGCCTCGTGAGGTGGGATGAGGCATGCGGCGCTCGGGGAAGCATGCTAGCTGCTCGCGCAGGCGGCTTGACGCCAACCGAAGGCTGCGCGCGTGAAGCTTTTAAACTGCCGCAGAGCCTGGGGAGGCGGGTTGCCATGGGAGAGGTTACAGGACGCACCATGAGCGGGGGTGAACGGCCACAGGCTGCTGTCTCTGGCCCGCAGCTGCCGCCGGAGGTGGAGAGGGCTCTAAGGCTTAGGGAGGAGATCAAGGCGAGGAAGCCCGAGTTCGTCCGCATGAACTCTTGGTTCCTGAAGAGGCTCGGAGACTCCTGGAGGAGCCCCCGGCACTCCCTGGACAACAAGATACGGCTGCAGAGGAAGGGTTTCCCGCCGATGGTCAAGGTCGGCTACCGCGGCCCCAAGCTGGCGAGAGGGCTGCACCCCTCCGGCTACGAGGAGGTGATCGTGCACACCCCTGAGGAGCTGGAGAGGATCGACCCGAAGAGGCAGGCTGTGAGGATAGCGTCTACCGTGGGGAGGAGGAAGCGCGCAGAAATTATAAAGCGGGCTGAAGAGCTCGGCATCACCGTGCTCAATGCCGGGTGAGGATGGTGGACCTGAGGCTCGTTCGCAGGCTAGCGGCGGAGGTGCTAGGGGTTGGGGAGAGCAGGATATGGATAGACCCGAGCCGCATAGACGACGCTGCCGCAGCAATAAGCAGGGATGACGTCAGGCGCCTGATAAAGGAAGGCGTCATCTCCGTCAGACCGGAGAGCACGCCCTCCCGCGGGCGCGCCAGGCTGCGCGCGCTCAAGAAGAGGCAGGGTAGGGGGAGGGGGCCTGGTAGCAGGAAGGGGCCCAGGTACGACGAGAAGAGGCTTTGGATCCTGAGAGTGCGTGCACAGCGCAAGCTGCTGAAGGAGCTGAAGGAGAAGGGCCTGATAGACGCGAAGACCTTCCGGGAGGTCTACCGGCTCGTTAAGGGAGGGATGTTCAGGAGCAGGGCACACCTCAAGCTGTACCTGAGGGAGCACAACCTGATCAAGGTGAGTGCTGGTGGCGCGAGGGGCCAGGTACAGGGTTCCGCTTAAGCGCAGAAGGGAGGGTAAGACCAATTACTACAAGAGGAGGAAGCTGATCCTCTCCGGCAAGCCGCGGCTCGTAGTGAGGGTACTCTCCAGGGTGGCTGTGGTCCAGCTTGTGAAGGCGCACCCGCGCGGCGATATAACCCTGGTCTCAGCGCACTCGAACGAGCTGCGGAGGTACGGCTGGAAGGCCTCGCGGAAGAACACACCAGCCCTGTACCTCCTAGGTCTCCTCGCTGCCCTCAAGGCCAGGAAGAAGGGCATAGCGGAGGCGATCGCCGACATAGGCCTCCACAGGCCGGTCAGAGGGGCCAGGGTCTTCGCAGCGGTGAAGGGCGCCGTCGATGGAGGTCTCTCGATACCCGTTGGTGAGGAGGTTCTGCCCTCGGAGGACAGGATAAGGGGTGAGCACATAGCGAAGTACGCAGCAATGCTGAAGGAGGCTGACGCCGAGCTCTTCAAGATGCGCTTCTCGGAGTACCTCGCCCAGGGCCTGGACCCAGAGAAGCTGCCCGAGCACTTCGAGGAGGTGAAGCAGAGGATTCTGCAGGAGCTTGCGCTGTGAGCGCACGGTTTATATCCTGAGGCAAGGGGCTAGGGGTTCGAGGTGGTCGCTATCGCCTCCCGTGAGAGCTGGGTCCCGCGGACTGAGCTTGGCAGGATGGTGCAGGAGGGCAAGATCAAGAGCATCGACGAAATATTCGCGAGAGGGCTGCCCATAAAGGAAGTGGAGATTGTGGACACGCTGCTGCCAGGGTTGAAGTTCGAGGTTCTCAGCGTTAACTTCGTGCAGAGGCAGACGGACTCGGGCGAGGTCAGCCAGTACCAGGTCACGGTGGCTGTCGGCAACGAGGATGGCTACGTCGGAGTTGGGATGGGCAAGTCCAGGCAGATAGGCATGGCTATAGAGAAGGCCGTGAAGAAGGCTAAGCTGAACATCATCCCAGTGCGCCGCGGCTGCGGCAGCTGGGAGTGCCTGTGCGGAGAACCCCACAGCATACCCTTCAGGGTCGAGGGGAAGAGCGGCAGCGTGAGGGTTGTACTGCTGCCCGCGCCGAAGGGCGTGGGGCTCGTGGCCTCGGACACCGCGAAGGTCGTGCTGAGGCTCGCCGGCGTACAGGACGTCTGGACCAGGACCTTCGGGGAGACGAGGACCATACACAACATGGCTAAGAGCGTCTACGAGGCGCTGAAGCAGACGTACAAGTTCTACTCCCCCGACGTCTGGTGATTGCTGTGTCCCTGCTGCTCGTGATCAGGCTCAGGGGAGACCCTGACAGGCGGCCCGAGGAGAGGAAAGCCCTCGAGCTGCTCAGGCTCCACAAAACCTTCCACGCAGTCCTCGTGCCCGACAACCCCTCTATACGAGGGATGCTGGAGCGCACGCTGAGCAGCGTGGTCACGTACGGGGAGATCGACAGGGAGACGCTGGTCGAGCTGCTGAAGAAGCGCGGCCGAGTGACGGGGAACAAGCCCCTCACAGAGGACTACCTCAAAACCCTTGGCTTCAGCAGCTTCGAGGAGCTCGCGGACGCGCTGCTGGCCGGCAAGGTGAGGCTGGACGAGCTGCCAGGTGTCAAGCCGGTCTTCAGGCTGAGGCCACCCTCGGGCGGCTTCAGAGGCACCATAAGGAAGAACGTAAACGCGGGAGGTGAGTGCGGCTACAGAGGAGCTCGGATAAACGAGCTCGTCAGAAGGATGCTCTAGCGCAGGCGCGAGCTTTTGCGTGCTCCACCGCAATCCACCCCGCCTTCTACGCGAATTCATAAGGCTTGCTACCTGTCCCATCTTGAAGAGCCCGCTGAGCGTGAGCCTCTGCGCGGAGGGCCCTCTGCGGTAGCGCGCTGGCGGATCTTCCAGCATGCGGAAAGCTCCCTAGCCTCCTCTGCCCGAGTACGCGCGGCTGAAAGTTTTAAAAGGTGCTGGGCAAACCCCGCGAGGGTGTCGCTGCTTGGTTGTGAGGCGGGAGAAGAAGAGCAAGTACTACAGGGGGAGCAGGACCTGCGGCTGGGGCAGGGTTGCCCAGCACAGGAGGAGCGGCAGGAAGGGTGGCAGGGGCCGTGTCGGTTACCACAAGCACAAGTGGAGCCGGACTGTCAAGTACGCGCCCGACTGGGACGGGGGGCACGGCTTCGCCCGCCCGACACGGGG
>Ga0080004_1116553_pt1 | contig 48639 bp, 45 predicted proteins | sample WasSprMetagenome_FD_69207 | JGI IMG/M metagenome (GOLD analysis project Ga0080004, IMG submission 69207) | Sulfidic aquatic microbial communities from Washburn Spring, Yellowstone National Park, USA - WS (SPADES assembly) (version 2) | ecosystem: Environmental > Aquatic > Thermal springs > Hot...
GGATGTGCACGTCAACAATTGTGAGAACAGGGCATCTCTTCTAAAGCCATGGCTAGCCGTCTACAGGGGAATATCCAAGGACAACATCGGCTTATACTTAAGCCTCTTCCGTTTCCAGAGAACCACAAGCCAGATCCCAAGTCTTCAAAGGCTTAAGCTCATAGTAAAGGCTTAAATCGTCACCAACAAACTTCCTGATTAAGAGCGTGGTTTATTATGTTAAGTATGGATGATATGTCATTCAATTTTGTTCATTCCTCTCCTTTCATACTATATTAGGAGCATCTATGTTAGTAAACTTCCTAAGAATATTAGATTATCTCATGAAATAGCTCAATTATCCTGAAAAAAACAAAAAATATAAATTTTGCTTTAGAGTAATTTTAGATTGGGAGGAAATGAATCTTGATAAATATCGGAATCGTTGGTTTTGATACATCTCATGCTGTCGAATTTACTAAGCGTATAAATCATAAGGACATCTCTGAAGACCATTGGGTTTATGGTGCCAGAGTGAAGATGGGCTATCCTGCCAGCCCTTCTAGTTTTGTAGACGATAATGTAATTGCAAAAAGAACACAGATCCTTAGGGAATATGGAGTCGAAATTGTTAATTCAGCAGAGGAGATGATTGGAAAAGTCGATGCGGTGTTGCTGGAGCAGCAAGAGGGAGGATTGCATCTTGAGATGGCAAAGCCCTTCATAGAAGCCGGCATAGCATTATTCATCGATAAGCCCTTCGCCTGCAGCGTATCGGATGCAAGGAAAATTTTTCATTTAGCCCAATCAAATAATGTTCCAGTTTTTTCTTCCTCGGCCCTCCGTTATGCCCTAGAAATCCAAGATTTAAAGCAAAGAAAGGATCTGGGCGATATCTTAGGAGCCGAGACATATTCGCCAGCAACCTTTCATCCAAAAAATCCTGGGCTCTTTAACTATGGCATCCATGGTGTAGAAATGCTCTATGCTATTATGGGGACAGGATGCGAATCCGTCAGGTGCTTCCATAAGGATGGATGGGATGTCGTCGTAGGTATTTGGCGGGATGGTCGCATAGGGGTTTTCAGGGGGATGCGAAAAGGACCATACGCCTACGGCTTTACAGCCTTCTATGAAAAAGGCATCTTCTCCTCGAGTGTAGATACTCGGTACGTCTATAGGGAGTTGCTGAAGAGAGTTATTGAAATGTTCGAAACTAGAAGGATGCCCGTTAATCCTGAAGAAACGATCGAGTTAATATCTTTCCTTGAAGCTTCCCTGAAGTCGTCCAATGAGAATTCTAGGGAATACAGAATAACGGACATAATGGCATAAAGAAAACCTACTTACATTTAAATCACTATTAGCCCAATATCAGCCCAACCCCCTTTTTTGGCGAAGCTCCGTGATAGTAAGGAACTGAAGGTTGAAAGAATCGAAGCTGGGTATAGGATCGATCATTTGTTGAGAGGACAATGGCTATGCTCATGCCATGGATGCAGAAATCTTTCCGTTGGATATGGGTTGTCGGTATTGTATACGCATTGCTCATTCTGTCAGATGTATCACATGCCCATCCAGCTCAATGATGTAAAAAATGATGAAAGAGCATCTTAATTAATTTTAATTTTCTTGTTCGTATTTAAGCCTCCTGCCCTTTCCCTGTTGAAAGTTTCTAAGCCTTCTTACATCTCCCTGATTATAAACCCAATCGCCCTTAATCCAGAAGTTTGTTGGCAATGGAAAAGGCTTCCATGCATCTCATGGAAACCAACAATTTTATGATTTAGAGTGATCTTAATTTCATCATCTATCAATACTCTTGGGTCTACCTGACTTTTTCTAATCTTACATCTTTAAGTTCTAGCCCTGTTTCATATCTAATACTTTCCTTCTATTCATTAAATTTCCTTCTATCCCTTAGCTTAAGACAAGCTCTTCCAGTATCCCGACGATAATCCTACAATCTCAAGGAAGTGGTCCTCCTTGCCCTTTTTTATTTGCGAGCTGATGAAGAGAGGCTTCTAATCTCCTCCTCATTACCATCGAAATCATCAAAGAAAAAAAAGAAAAGGGATTCTCGCACGGTAGTTTCGGTTTCAAGTCTTTCGGTTCAGAAGGTTTATAAAAAGCTTGTTTGCGTTTTTTTAACGCAAATATAAATCATATTAAGGTGATTCCATGCTTCCTCCAGCTGTCAAGGAGCCTGCCGAAAAGGCCCCTTCAGGAGAGGAACTCCCCCCAAAAGAAGGGCCCCAGGCCCAAGGAGGGGAAGCGCCTTCTCCGTCCTCTGGGGGGGAGAAGCCTCTCCTTGAACAGCTGAAGGAGGAGATCGAGTCCCTTAAGGGAGAGTTGAAGGAAGAGAGGGCGAGGGCTGAGAAATACTTAACTCAGCTTAAGTATCTTCAATCCGATTACGAGAACCTCAAGAGACGCCAAGCCAGGGAAATCGAGGCTGCCATCACCTTTGGTAATGAGAAGCTCGTGAAAAACCTTCTAAGTGTGATAGATGAGCTTGAGATGGCTGTTCGGGTAGGGAGGCAAGGGGAAGGGAAAGAGAAAGAGAAAGAGAAAGGAGAAGGAAAAGAAAGGAAGGATCCCCTTCTCGAAGGAGTTGAGATGACCCTGAAAAGACTTTACGAAACCCTCTCTCGAGAAGGCCTAGCCAAGATTGAAGCCGTAGGAAGACCTTTTGACCCCCAGCTTCATGAGGCCGCCGAGGGGGTTTTCACGAAGGATTATCCAGAGGGAACGATTATTGAAGAGATAAGGGGGGGCTTTACCTTTAAGGGCAAGGTTATCAGGCCTAGTGTTGTCAAGGTTGCCATGAGCCCTAAGCCTTCTTCATGCGAGGGAAAGCCTGAGGAGGTGGTTCCCCATGGATGAATCCAAGGGTGACAAGAGAGAAAGGATCATAGGAATCGACCTTGGAACGACCAACTCCGCCGCGGCCGTCCTCGAAGCCGGAAGACCCATTATCATTCCTAGCGCCGAGGGTCCTACGATAGCTGGAAAGATGTTTCCTTCCGTTGTCGCCTTCACCAAGGATGGCCAAATCCTTGTAGGGGAGCCAGCCAAGCGCCAGCTCTTAACAAACCCTGAGGGAACGATCCTTGAGATCAAAAGAAAGATGGGGACCGACTACAAGGTCAAGGTCTACGGTAAGGAGTATACTCCCCAGCAGATTTCTGCCTTCATCCTCCAGAAAATTAAGAGAGATGCCGAGACCTTCCTCGGGGAGCCCATAAAGAAGGCTGTCATTACGGTACCGGCCCACTTTAACGATAACCAGAGGCAGGCCACGAAGGATGCTGGAGAGATAGCGGGCTTGGAGGTTGTCAGGATCATAAATGAGCCCACCGCTGCCGCCCTAGCCTACGGCCTCGATAAAGAAGGGAAGAGCATGAAGATCCTCGTCTTCAGCTTCGGAGGAGGAACCCATGATGTGACGGTCATGGAGTTTGGAGGAGGGGTCTTCCAGGTTATTGCGACTAGCGGTGATACCCAGACCGGAGGGGCCGATATCGACAATGCCATAGTCGAGTATCTTCTCAGCGAGTTCGAAAGGGAGAATCCGGGCATCGACCTTAGGAAGGATCGAATGGCCATGATGAGGCTTAAGGAGGCTGCTGAAAAGGCGAAGATCGAGCTTTCGACCCTTCTCCAGACGGATATCGACCTTCCCTTCATAGCCTACGATGCTTCTGGTCCTAAGCATCTACACACAACCCTAACGAGGGCGAAGCTCGAGCAACTTGCCCTACCTATCGTCGAGAGGGTTGAGGCGACCCTGAGGCGCGTCCTAGAGGATGCCAAGCTGGAGCCTAAGGATATCGACAAGATCATTCTTATCGGAGGGCAGACGAGGATGCCCCTTGTTAGGAAGTTCGTTGAGGATGTCATGGGCAAGCCCGCCGAGCGGGGTATCGACCCCATGGAATGCGTTGCCATGGGAGCAGCAATTCAAGGGGGCATCATCGCCGGAGAGCTTAGGGACATAGTCCTTTTGGACGTTACGCCCCTATCCCTTGGCGTTGAGACCCTTGGAGGCGTCTTCACAAAGATCATCGAGAGAAATACACCGATTCCGATAAGACAGAGCCAGATCTTCACAACTGCCGCCGACTTCCAAACAGCCGTGACGATCCATGTCCTCCAGGGTGAGAGGGCGATGGCGAAGGACAACGTATCCCTAGGGATGTTCCACCTGACGGGCATCCCTCCAGCTCCCAGGGGCGTTCCCCAGATCGAAGTGACCTTCGACATTGATGCCAACGGCATTCTTAACGTAACGGCTAAGGATCTGGCTACAGGGAAGGAGGCGAAGATCACCATAACGGGTTCCACGAGGCTCTCGAAGGAGGAAAAGGAGCGCATGATAAAGGAGGCCGAGCGCTTCGCTGAGCAGGATAGGAAGGCTAGGGAAGAAGCGGAGACCCGAAACGCTGCCGACAGCCTCATCTACACTGCTGAAAGGACCATCAAGGAACTAGGGGATAAGGTAGACAAGGAGTCTAAGGATAGGGTTGAGAAGGGTGCCGAGGAGCTTAGGGAGCTCCTAGCAAAGAAGGCTGACATAGGACAAATAAAGGCGAAGATGGAGGAGCTCTCAAGGCTTTTACAGGAGATCGGTGTTAGGATTTATCAGCGGGCAGCCGAGGAGCGGGGTAGGAAGCAGCCCTCAGCCGGGGAAGGAAAAGATAAGGCTGTCGATGCGGACTACAAGGTTGATGGAGAGGAAAGAAAGTAAAATTAGGTTTTTCAAAATCTAACTAACCTCCTATCCGAATGAGGTTAAAAAGAATCTAATCGGATCGCTAAAGAGATCCGAGGCAGAAAGAAAGGGAAAAGGTAAGAGAATGGTAAGGGAAGCGAAGTCAAGCGAAGCGAAAGAGCGAGAAGACTTTCGCACGGTTAGGTTATTGTATAGTTTGGATCCGAGGTGCCATCGATGAGTAAGCGAGACTACTACGAGATCCTAGGGGTTCCAAGGAACGCGACAAAGGAGGAAATAAAGGAAGCCTTCAGGAAGCTCGCCTTCCAGTATCATCCGGATAGGAATAAGTCCCCTGATGCTGCTGAGAAGTTTAAAGAGATTTCTGAAGCCTATGCAGTCCTCTCGGACGATGAGAAACGAAGGCAGTACGACCTCATGGGAAGGGCTGGTATCGAAGGCAGGTACACGCCCGAGGACCTCTTCAGGAGAAGCGATTTTGAGGAGGTCTTCAGGGACTTCGGCTTCGGGGGTTTCGAAAGCATCTTCGAACGTTTTTTCAAAGATTGGTTTGGGGGCTTTAGAGCTCCTGAGCCCTCAAGGGGCGAGGATCTCCAGTATGAGCTATCTATTACGCTGGAGGAAGTAGCCTCGGGGACCCAGAAGGAAATCTTCGTCCCGAGGCTGGAGACCTGCGAGGTATGCCGTGGGAGCGGCATCAAGCCCGGATCATCTCCTAAGACCTGCCAGAAATGCCATGGTAGCGGTCGCCTTGAGTTCAGGCGATCAACAGGCTTCGCCCAGGTCATCCAGGTAATCCCCTGCGATGCGTGTGGAGGGAGGGGGACCATCGTAGACAACCCATGCCCCGGTTGCATGGGGAAGGGCTTGAGGGAGAGGACAAGGAAGATCCTCGTAAGGGTTCCAAGGGGAATCGAGGATGGGACTTACTTGAGGCTCAGGGGCGAGGGGAACATCGGAAGTCATGGAGGACCTCCCGGGGACCTTTATGTCATCGTTCGGATAAAGCCTCATCCCCTTTTCAAGAGGGAAGGGAGGGACATAGTCTACGAGGCCCCTATAAGCTTTCCCCAGGCGGCCTTAGGGGCGAAGATCAGGGTTCCTACCCTGGAGGGATATGAAAACCTTAAGATCCCTCCTGGCACCCAAAGCGGGACTGTCTTTAGGATTAAGGGAAAGGGACTACCAAGCCCTTATGGACGGGGGGACCAGATCGTTAGGATTCATGTTAAAACGCCAACGAGCCTATCGCCTAGACAGAGGCACCTTATAGAGGAGTTGGCCAAGGAGTTTGATGCCGGGGAAGGAGAAGGGTAAGGATAAGGAAAAGAAAGGAAAAGAATAGCAGAGAGCTGGCCTCTTTAAGCCAAAAACTGGCGGGCCCGGTGGGATTCGAACCCACGACCTACAGCTTAGGAGGCTGCCGCGCTATCCTGAATGCGCACCCTCCATTTCATGAAACCTTTGGTAGAGTTCTGCGCCACGGGCCCGATTGTAAATTTTCTCCTCGCTTATATTAGCCTTTGCCATAATATCCCTATCAAAAAGGAAGCGTCCTTTGAAAAGATTTTAATTCTCCGAGTAGCCACTTTGGATGGCTGATTCTTGATGGATAAACCTGCCCTAATCGATAGCCATGCCCACCTCGACGAGGTTTCAAATCTTTCCAAAGCCCTTGAAAGAGCTAGAAATATCGGCATTGTAGCTATCATTGCTGTGGGCTCTGATATTGAATCGAACAGAAGGAGCCTTGACTTTGCAGAAGCTTATAAGGACTATGTTTTCTCAGCCCTAGGCATGCATCCTTGGGAGCTCGAATACCAGAGGAATGGCTGGGAGGAATTCATCCTGAAGCATATTGGAGAAAGCGTGGCCTTGGGAGAAGTCGGTCTTGATTACAGCATTCCATTGGAAAAGGAGCTTCAGCTTCAAGTCTTCAGTCGTCTTGCTGAAATAGCGAAGCGTTATGACAAACCCCTCATCATTCATGCAAGGGCAGCATGGAGGGATGCCCTAGAGGTTGTGAAGGGTCTTGAGGTCAAGAAAGCTGTATTTCACTGGTACAGCGGTCCCATGAAGGTCCTGAAGGAGATATTGGAGTTAGGTTTCAGTATTTCTGCCACTCCTGCCCTGGAGTACAGCCAAGGACATCGAAGAGCCGTTAAGCACACTCCTTTAGATAGGCTTCTTCTCGAGACGGACTCTCCTGTTCGCTACAGAGGCGTTGAATCTGAACCGGCGGATCTAGAAAAGGTTGTTTCTGCTGTCGCCAAAATCAAGGGCCTCAGCCCCTTAGCCGTTGCCTCATCCACTACAGAAAATGCCATCCGTCTACTAAGGCTAAAGCTAAGGCTTTGAAGCCCCTTCCTTTTCACATCAGAAAGATCGACATAAGCTATGTGAAAAATCTCTTTTTCCTCTAAAGGCTATTAAGTCGAATTCCAAATCAATCCTAAACCTAAGCCCTCTAGTCCCTCGAAACCTTTAATAAGGGTTAGAAGGCTTTTTGATCCTGTTACCGGATGAAGTCCTATGCCTTCTTGGAAGTATTCAATCACTGACCTAGATCCTGACAAGACTGCCATCGCATCAGGAAGGGATTTGAGAATATCCCCGAAGCATGCGATGGAGGTGTGCAGGGCGATAAGAGGGATGATGCTCGATGAGGCCAAGGATTACCTTCAGAAGGTGATATCTGGAAAGGTTCCTGTGCCCTATAAAAGACATAAGAAAAAAGTTGGGCATAGACATGGACTCCAAGGTTGGTATGCGGGACGTTATCCTAAAAAAGCCTCTAAGGAGATTCTGAAGCTCCTAGAAGGTGCAGAAGCCAATGCTGAGTTTAAGGGCTTGAATCCGGAAAGGCTTAGGATTCTTCATGCCTCAAGCCAAAAGGCAAGGAAAATTAAGAATTATATTCCAAGGGCCTTCGGAAGGGCAACACCTTATTTCAGGGAGCTCACCCATGTGGAAATAGCCCTTGAAGAAGTTTAATCGTATAGCACATTATCTTCTTTTCATTTCTTTTCTTTATTTATGCTATGCTTCCTTTCCTTTTTCTTCGTCTTTAAATCTATCTTTTAGAGAAGGTTTTTATAAATCCACCTTCACCTTTAGGTTGCCAAGGTGATGGAAGGCCTAGGAGCCGAAAACCTAAAGGGTCTCTGTGTATGTCTACCATCGATCATTTCGTTTCGGAGTCCATAAAGAAGGCCGAAATAGACGAGTATCTTAGCAAACGCCTTCAAAATGCAGGCTATGCTGGGGTTGAAATCGCCAAAACTCCTTTAGGTGTTCGTCTAAGCATCCTCTCGACGAAACCCGGCCTTGTCATAGGAAGGGGAGGGGAAGTCATAAAGGAGTTGAGCAAGGAGATTCAGGAACGATTCAACCTTCCATCGCCCCAGATTTCCGTCGCCGATGTACCCCTCCCAGAGCTTAACCCCTATATTATCGCCTCTCAAATTGCATCAGCCCTTCAGAGGGGTATTCACTTCAGGAGGGCAGCCTTCTGGGCTTTGGAGCGCATCATGAAGGCTGGAGCCCTAGGAGCCGAAATAACGATTAGGGGAAAGCTTAGGACTAACAGAGCTAGGCATGAGAAGTTCATAGAGGGCTATTTGCCAAAGGTAGGAGACCCTGCCATGAAGCATCTTCGCACAGCCGTCGTTAGTGTCCAGCTGAAGCCTGGACTCTGGGGAATAAAGGTAAGGATCCTTCCGCCCGAGGCTGTTTTCCCAGACAAGATTCTATTCAAAGCTCAGCCCCAAGAGAAGCAAAAGGCTCCACAAGAAGAGCAGGAACCTTTAGGAAGCGGATCTGCAAAGGCTGAAGAAGTTCAAGAAGGCAACCTCAAGGAGGAAACTCCGGGGTGAACTTCCGATGCCGCTTATGAGGATGAAGGAAATTCGCGACCTAACGGAGGAGGAAATGGACAGAAGGCTTTCGGAACTGAGGGCTGAGCTTTTTAAGCTTCGGGGTGTTTCCAAGGCTGGAGGAGCTGTTGAGAATCCTGGGAGAATCAGGGAGATAAGGAAAACTATAGCCCGCATTCTAACAGTTCAGGCAGAAAGAAGGAAGGGAAGGGCGGGAAGGGCGGGAAAGGAGGGAGGAACGGTTGCCTAAAGGGTTGAGCGAGCTCTTGAAGAGGGATCTTATAGGATTAAAGGCAAAGGTCATCTCATCTCCCTGCCAACCTTATCGGGGTATGGGCGGCACGGTCATAGACGAAACGAAGAATATGCTTATCCTATCCACAGATAGGGGTGTAAAGAAGGTCCCAAAGAAGGCGGCATCCTTCCTCATCAAACTAGAAGGTTTCCCTCCTATCAGAGTGGAGGGATGGAGGCTCATAGGGCGTCCTGAGGATAAAATCGGTAGGTGAAAAAGAAATTGGCATCTCAGGCGAATAAAACCAGCAGTGTTTGCAACGACAGGAACTGTCCCTTTCACGGAAACCTTTCAATAAGGGGTTCTATCATCGAAGGGATTGTGGCGAGTGCCAAAGCCCAGAAGACCGTCATCGTCGAAAGGAGCTACTTGCACTACGTACCCAAATACATGCGCTATGAAAGGAGGCGTAGCCGCATCCCATCCCATCTGCCCCCTTGCATCAGTGTGAAGGAAGGTGACAAAGTTCGAATAGCCAGCTGCAGGCCCATCTCCAAGACCAAGTCCTTCGTAGTCATCGAAAAACTAGAGGGGAAGTGAGTTGTCGAAGTCCACATCAACGGCAAAGGGAAGGGTCCAGGCGAAATCTAGGGCTGTCTCTGCCAAGGGTGTTCAGGAGTATAGGCCAAAGGTTCCAAGGGCTCTCCCTGTAGGGGCCATTCTAAACTGTGCCGACAATACTGGAGCCAAGGAGCTGAAGATTCTTGGAGTGATTGGTTACAAGGGAAGGCTAAGGAGGCTTCCAAGTGCTACAGTGGGGGATCTCGTTACTGTTTCCGTTAGGAAGGGGACTCCGGAACTCAAGGGCCAGGTTTTGCCAGCGGTCATCGTTAGGCAGAAAAAATTCTACAAAAGACCCGATGGAATATGGATAGGTTTTGAGGACAACTCAGCAGTCCTTTTGACACCTGAGGGAGAACCCAGGGGAACCGAGATAAGGGGACCGGTGGCCCTTGAGGCCGCGGAGAGGTGGCCAAGGGTAGCCTCCATTTCAAGTATTGTTGTCTAAAGGAGGAAGACAGATGGCTTTCGGTGAAAAATCCAGCAAACCGAGGAAGCAACATTTGCTTTTACATAAGGCTCCTAATCACTGGACCCATCGTTTTATCGCCGCCCCCCTTAGCCAAGAGCTCAGGAAGCTCTATAAGACCCGATCCCTTCCCGTTAGGGAAGGCGATACGGTCCTCATCACGCGGGGGGATTTCAAAGGCATCACCGGCCGTGTCCTAAAGGTTAACAGAAAGACGAGAAGAATTGAAATCGAGGGGGTGACAAGGGAAAGGGCCGATGGAAGAATCGTAAGAATAGGGATTCATCCCTCAAAAACTACGATTACAAAGCTTAACCTTGACGATAAATGGAGGATGAAAATTTTGGAGAGGAGGGCAGCAACCTCTAAAGAAGAGGGTGGGGCCGAGAAGCCCATGGAGGTAAAAGTTTAGTCATGGGAAAGAAGGGTTGTCCGAAAAGGCTTAAGAGGTTGGCAGCTCCAGCCCTGTGGCCAATACCTAGGAGGGTCCATAAATGGGTTGTGAAGCCAGTTCCGGGCCCCCATTCTATTGAGGAATCCCTTCCCCTTCAGATCGTACTGAGGGATGTTCTTGGATTCGTGGAAAACGCTAGAGAGGCTCGATTCATAGTCGCTAAAGGTGGAGTTCAGGTCGATGGACGTATCGTGAGGGAGAGGCGATTCCCCATAGGAATTATGGATGTCCTCGCCTTTCCTGAGCTCAAGAGGTTCTACAGGATCCTTCCATTTCCAGGAAGGGGTTTGGTACCCCATCCCATACCATCGGAGGAGGCATCTTTAAAGCCTAGGAAGGTCTGTAGGAAGACTACAGGGAAAGGTGGAAGCATTGTCCTTGGCTTTCACGATGGCTTTAATATGCATATTAAGGTTTCAGACCCGACAAGACCCCATGAGGATGTATACAAGGTTATGGATGTCCTCATATTCGAGCTCTTAAGCGGAAAAGTAATCGAAAGGATTCCTCTCTCCGAGGGTGTCTATGCCCTTGTTACTGGAGGAAAAAATATGGGAAGACATGGAAAACTCATATCCTTTACGAAGGGTTCCGCCACGAGTCCAAGAATGGCAGTAATCGAATCGAAGGATGGTGAAAGGTACCAGACAACCTTAGAATACGTTTTCCCAATAGGAATGGAAAAGCCCCTCATAACCTTGCCGTAGGGATCGCCTTGATGGAATTCCAAGAATCATCCTTCAAAGAATCCAATCCCATGCTTAAGCCAAGGATTGATAAGGTAGTCGTTAATATAAGTGTAGGGGCTTCTGGAGAGCCCCTTGAGCGTGCCAAGGCCATCCTTAACCAGCTTACTGGGGCCAAGCCATGTGAAAGGGTGGCTAAGAAAACCATAAGGGAGTTTGGTATAAGGAAGGGAGAGCCTATTGCTTGTATAGTAACCCTGAGGAGGCAGAAGGCGATGGACTTCCTAAAAAGGGCCCTAGAAGCCGTAGGAAATAGACTTTCTTCATCAAGCTTCGACGATTTTGGAAACGTTTCCTTTGGAATCAAGAGTCACTTGGACTTTCAAGGCGTAAGGTACGATCCAAGGCTAGGAACGGTCGGTATGGATGTCTGCGTTTCAGTGGCAAGACCTGGTTATAGGGTTGCTAGGAGAAGGATAGCCTCCCGCATCGGGGCGAGGCAGATGGTTACGAAAGATGAAGCGATAAGATTCCTCAAAGAAAACTTCGGCATAGAAGTAACGGAGGAATAGCCATGGCAAAACATAAGCCGAAAAAGGAGAGAAAATTCGGAAAAGGCAGCAGGCCATGCCGAAGGTGCGGCTCCTACGGGCCAGTCATCCAGAAGTATGGTTTATACCTCTGCAGACAGTGCTTCAGAGAAGTTGCGCCAAAACTTGGCTTCAAAAAATTTAGCTAATCACTCATTTATTTATTTTGCTTTTAAGTAAAGGATGCTTTAACTCAGGCTCAAGGTAGCCCTATCTTCTCGATCAATACTGCTAGTAAAGCCTTCGAAGGGAATAGGGCTTCTGTTCGTAAGGGCCTAGTTCTTCCATTTTCCTTTCTTTTCTTTCAATCTTCTACTGTTCGCCCCTTAACCAGCCTGCGTTGATCGTTTCTGAGCCTTCTCCCTTGTACGGCAAGCTACCATTGCCTCAGCAAAGATCTTGGCAACCTTCAAGGCTTCAGGAAGACCCTCGGGTCCTTGGATCCTTCGAAGAATATTGGATGCCGTTGAACTGTCCAAGCCGTAGGCTCTAAAGACCATGGCATCCTCCGAAAGGGCAATTACGGGTAAGCCAGTCAGTTCATGGAGACTCTCGGCCTCGATATTTGCCTTCCTCATCTCCGGAGAGTCCTGAATTATGATAACCCTGAGCTGCCCGAAGTGGGGGGATGCTCGGATGGACTTCGCCAGCCTCTTAATGGCTTCTCCATCCCAGTTTCTTATTCTTCTTCTCAGGACCCCATCGATGTAGAGGCTTCCCCTAAAGACAACCCCTATGAATTCCGTGTAGCCCCTTCGTACAAAAGCCGCCCATAAGCCCATAACACGTATCTCAGTCTTCACTTCCCTAATAGGGCCCTTCACCTGACTTTTTGATCTCAAGGATGAAACCGTAGCATGAAGAGATGAAAGGATCCTAATAAATTCAATCAAGGAAGATAAGATAAAATCCTAATATCGGCACGGAGGTATGGGTATCCTAAGGATGCCCGAATTTTCTTTTAATCAGGCTTAGAGGGTGGGCTTAACCTTTTATCGGAACCATGCGCATCTTATTTTATCATTAAGGAGCCCGAAACGATTGGGCTTGAGGGAAAGCACAGGCAATTCAGCCAAAAGGACCATCTCCTTCATCAAGGAGAGCTTCCTAGACTACTATCGGGCATCTAAGAATACCATCAGAGCTCCAAAGGATATTTCCAAGAGGGAGTTTGGCTTCCAAACCTTTGGGGAACGTATGATGGTAAGACATAGGAGCTTCGGAAGCCTAGAGGAACTCATGAGATTCATCCAATCAACAGTTCCCTCAGACTGCTACTACTCTGCCGCTTATTATGAGAACCCGACTTTAGAGATGGAGGAAAAGGGATGGATGGGAGCAGACTTGATTTTCGATGTAGATGCCGATCATCTCCCTACGAAGTGCAAGGCCATGCATGACCGGTGGCTTTGCCTCAACTGCCAAAGCCAAGGACGAGGTGCTGCTCCAGAGCGATGTCCCCAATGCGGCTCCCAGAAGCTCAAAGAAGATCTATGGTTTTGTGAGGAATGCTTGGAAGCCGCCAAGGTCGAAGCCCTGAAACTCATGGACATCCTTTTCCAAGACTTTGGTTTAAGCCCAGAAGAAACCCATGTCTTCTTCTCCGGCCACAGGGGGTATCATGTCCATGTTGAAAGCGAGGCCGTTAGGGAATTGGATCAGATGGCTAGGAAGGAAATCGTTGACTATGCCATGGGTCTTGGTCTTGACCTTGGTTTTCATGGATTTAAGGATGCCATAACCCCAGGAAATCCATCGGCTTTCCAAGAAGGAGGATGGCATAGAAGGATCCTCCAAGGAGTTTACGACTTTCTATCAAAGGCATCCACCGAATCCCTTTTAGGGATCGGAATAAAAAAGAGTGTGTCGGAAGAGATCATAAGGAACAGGGATTGGATTCTGAAGGTCCTATGGGAAGGGGCTCCCTTAAGCGCAGTAAGGGGATTGGGACCAAAGGGTTGGGAGAAGCTCCTAAGGCATTCCCTCGATCGCCAAATAGCCCGCATCGATTCCGTCGTAACGACGGATGTCCATCGTTTGATAAGATTGCCTGGTTCCCTTCATGGAAAAACGGGTTTGATGAAGGCGCCCGTCGAAAAGGGGGAGCTAGAGTCCTTCGATCCCCTCAAGGCATCAGTGGCCTTCAAAGGGGGTTCCGTAAGGGTCTATGTCAAAGAGTCAAGCCAGTTCAGGATCGGGGATGAAACCTTCGGTCCCTTCAAGGATACCATAACGGAGCTGCCAAGGGCTGCCGCCCTTCTCCTAGTATGCAAGGGTCTGGGGGCCATCCCTTAATCCCCTTGGAAAAAGGTTGGGATGAGCTTGTACGATGCACTCCTCGAAGCCTTAAAGCGGGAGAACGAAAGGATGGAGCTTCAGCCCCTTCCCAAATCCTTCTACCTAGACCTTAGTGAATTCGTAGGAAAACTCATAGAGGATTGTCGGGCCGTCGATGAATCGTCCCTACGCGGTCGTCTCTTGGCTCTAGAGCTAAGCCAGCTTAGAAGGCTCCTTAGTGAACTCGTGCAACTCAGGCTTAGGAAGATCATGGATTCCCTCATCGCAGGAGGAGGCCCTCCGAGGGAAGGCCTAACCATGGAGGAGGAAGTCCTCGTCGCAAAGGGTATGGAGTTAGTGGATTCTGTGCATAGGATGGTGGAGGACCTTTCAGAGGGAAGGAAGCCAAGGCTTGTCCTGGAATCCATAGGATCCCAGCCCGGAAAGGTCCTCCTGCGTTTCCTAAAGGAAACGCCTCCCATCATAGGTGCGGATATGAGGCCCTACGGTCCCTTCAAGCCCGAGGATGTGGCATTCCTTCCTATGGAAAATGCAGAACTCCTCATCAAGCAGGGAGCTGCCCAGAGGATTGAGCTGACTAGGGACTAGTCGGACCTGAAGTTGTGTTGGAAGAGCCTGAACTAAGGATTGAATCGTAGTGGACCCTATAGACGGCAACGCCTCCAGCCCATCCCGTAGTGCTCCCTCCTTGCCTTAGGGAAGGAGACGCGTATGCTAGGCTGAAGTAATCCGAGTCCAGAAACTCCGTATATATATAGAGGGGGGCTCCCGTATCCGGGTCCGTATAGGGGGCGAGCTTGAAAGGGATCATCTTTCCTAGGGTCGTATTCTCGAACTTCGATGTAAAGCCGTTTTGCCAGTATTCTGTAATGTTATAGCCTCCATAAACCTGGTTGGCTATCTGAACCATGCGGTAGTATTTATTCTCCTCACCATAGCCTCCGGAAATGTAAAGTCCATAGGAAGGATACTTGGCCCAGAAATCCACGAAGACAACGACATAGCTTACATTATATTCCTTAAGGATCTTTACGGCTTCCTTCTCGGACGAGAGGAACATCTTCGCTATCCTGGCAATCTTTACTGTATCGATGGTCGCATTATCGACCAAGGTCGTTTTGTTTCCGAGGATCGTGAGCCAGTAGCCGTAATCCCACCACGATGCCACGACTGCATCTTCTGGAAGGTTGTCCCGGATCCATGCAAGGGTCTGGATCCAATCGTTCAACTGGGCCCTCACAGGGATGCTAGACGATGCTATCGTTGCTGGGCTTTGAGCCATCTGTACGCCCATGCTCACGAAGAGGTTGCCTGGGAAAAGGATGAGGACCATGAGTATTATGATCAAGGCAGCGCTTACTTCCTTTCCAAACCTTCCCTCGACAAAGAAGCGACCCCTCGCTGCCATAGCAGCCCTTGGGCGCAGGTTCTCTACGAGGGGCTTCAGAAGCTCCATCAAAACATAAGCCCCAGCCAGGTATAAGGCTGGGGCGAGAATGATCTCGAGTCTAACAAAGGTTGCTGCGAAGTAGATGGAAGTCGCGAGGAAGGTAGCTAAGTATAGGTTTCTTATGTTAGGCTTCCAAAGGACGAAGAGGAAGAATATGGGAGCCAAGAAGGTTAGGATACCGAAGGAGCTGAAATAGCTCGCCCATGTGGCAGGCTGGTGCTCCCCTACGGATTCGATGATAGGCGTCCTTGTGGGCGGAAAGATGACTGCCATGAACTTTCCTCCAGGAAGGTTTAGGTAGCCCATTCGCCATAGGCCATAGGCTCCAAGGAAAAGGACCAAGGCGATGGATGTCCAGGCAATGAGCTTAGGCTTTTGGCCTCCGAGGCGCCCGATCAGTTCCCTAGCTAGGAAGAGGAAAAACAACCCTATTGATGCCAAAAAGGTGATCTCAGAGGCGAAGGCAAGGCCACCCCTCGGTATCGAGAGAATTCCTAGGAGCCCAAGCCCCATGGTTATGCCATAGGAAACCAGAAGCCTCCTCGAGAAACGGAGAAGGAATAGGATGAAGCTCGACAAGGCTAGGAGTCCTAAGGCATAACGAAAGGCTCCCCAAGAGATGCAAAGATAGCCAAGGGAAAGCCCCGATAGGAGGGCGTAGACCACGGAGCCCTTGAAGGACCTTTCATCCTCCAAGGAACGGAGATAAAAGAGGGACATAAGGATAAGGGAAAGGATGCCAACACTTTCATCATCGTACCAGCCTAAGAAGGTCCTAGCCACATAGGATGGCCCGACAGCCATGAAAAAGGCTGAGAAGAGTCCCACAGCCCTTCCACCATAGTCCTTTCCAAGGTAGTACATGACTAAGGAGGCAATGGCTGCTAGGAAAGGCGGTACGAAAGTTAGAAACTGGAGCAGAGGGAGGCGGATTCCGAAGAAACTGGCGACGCTGTAGAGGAAGGCCCCCATCAAAGGCAGGCCAGGATAGGTGGAGGCAGCCATATCCCTTCCCTCAGGATACCAGGATTGGTTGTCATGCCAATGGAACCAGGCTGGAAACCCATTCTCAAGAATGTATTTTGTAACCTTATACTGGAGATAGGGATCAAACTCGTAGAGATAGATTCCCCATTTCATAGGCTGGATCCTTACGAGAAAGGCTAGGATGACGATTAGGGATATGCCTATGATAGAGACCACGGAGGATATCTTCGGGAACCTCTTTATACTTCTTGATGGAAGCCTTAACCTCTGCAATATACCCCTTAAAGCTTCAGTCATGGACTGAATTCTCCCCTATTGTCCCCTTTAAAACTTCTGCTCACCTTAAAAGAACTGGGAATCAAAAAAGCTTTTGGTCCTCGTCCTTTTGGCTCTTATCTTCGAATGTATGATGCTTTTTCATTTATGTCCTTCTTGAATAATTATTTTTTGATGCATAGCTTAAAAGGAAGCACTCAAAATAGTAAATTTTTAGTTAAAAAATAAAAATTCTTAGTAAATAAATGAGTTTTGAAAATAGAATTAACGTCTCTTCCTTCTTTTTTTTCTTTTATTTTATTTTCTTTTCTCTTCCTTTCCTCATTCGTTAACTTATTGCATTATAAACGAATAAAAATCCAAAAAGTATGAAGAGGGCTGAGGACCCTAACTTTACGTAAGCCCTGGGGATGCGCCTCAAAAGCTTCGCACCCAATAAAATACCTATGCCAGTAGTGATGGCGAAGGCTAGCATTACTCCTATCAGAACGAGAAGGGGTGAGCCTAGCTCAACCGCTAGAATGATAGAGGCAAGCTGCGTTTTGTCACCAAGCTCCATAAGGGTTACGAGGGAGAAGGCTTTCACGAAACCAACCCCCCCTTTCTCGACCTTGATGTCCCCATCTTTCCTAAGCATCGATATCATCCCCATGGCTATGAATACAAGTCCGGAGCAAAGGCTGACAAGCTCAGATGGGAGAAAGGATAGGAGGAATCCTCCAAAAAAGGCGCTCATGCCATCAACAAGGAAAAAGGCCAACATGCTCCCAAGGAAGACATGCCATGGGGAAGAGCTTAAAGAAAGGACTATAGTTGTCATCTGCGTTTTGTCGAAGAGCTCCGCCAGAAGGATGATGCTACAGGCCGTAAAGAGGGGCCTTAAATCCAACTTGAAGACCTATTTCCATCCATAAGGGTCCATTTAGTGATGATCGATCCTAGGCTTTATAGGGCGCTCCTTCCACTCTAATATGAATCTAGCGAGATTTTCTGCTGCGGTTTCGAGCCATGCTTTTCCCTTATCAGCCCTAGCGACGGTAGGGTCTCCACTAATTCCCGTCTTCGTACTCCTGCTAGTTAGGTCTACGGTATGGACAGGGGAATTCCATGCACCAACCATAAGATCGCCCCATATGAACTCTGAGGTCTTAGGTGGGACTTCCTTAACAGCCTTATCCATCCGGACTAGGGATGGCTCAAGATAAAGAAGGACCGAGGTTTCTAGCTCGCATGCATGGCTCATGCCCCCTGGGAACTCCGACTCCCTAAGCCTAGCCATCGCTTCCTTTCGATTTCCAACCCGAAAGACTAGATCCCACCAGCTCACAAGGGCACACATGGCATCCGGATGGTAGTTGTTCACCCTTCGCATAACGAGGTCGAGGTTCGGTATGTTGCTCCCATGACCGTTTACGATGATAAGCTTTTTGAAGCCATGATGGACTAGGCTTTTGCAGATATCATAAACGTAATCGATGAAGTGCTCGTCCCTGATGGAGATCGTTCCAGGAAAGTCCATGGTATGCTCTTGGAAGCCATAGTATACCGTAGGCATAACAAGGGCCTTACCTGCCACAAGCTCCGCTGCCCTTCTGCAGACCTCCGAGGCACAGAGCCAATCGACCTTTAGGGGAAGATGGGGACCATGCTGCTCTGTGCTCCCAACGGGAAGCAAAATAACAATCCCCTCCCTCGCTGCCTCCCTAATCTCCTCCCAAGTAAGATCAGCGTAGAATACCGTGCTCGGTTTATCCTTCAAGCCTTTAAGATCCTCCCCTCCCAAGGCGAAATCACCGAGGAAATGTAGGAGCCTCGGAGCTCTTAAGTCTAATTGAAGCCATGCGACTGAAAGATGGTTAGGTAAGGCTTCAAAATCCGAGGAACGGAAGAGGGTTGTCTGGAGGCTATGATCTTCGCTTTCCGAAGGCCTCTGGGTTTACGGCATGGATGGGAGGCCTCCCTTCCAAGACCCTTATGATATCCTCGGTTGCCTGAAGGGAAAGCCTCCTGAAGGCCTCTACGGTATCATTGCCTATGTGGGGTGTGAGGACAACATTCTCAAGCTTTAGAAGGGGATTATCCGGAAGGGGTGGCTCTACGGTAAGGACATCGAGACCAGCCCCCGCAAGCTTTCCTTTTTTCAAGGCTTCATAGAGGGCCTTTTCCTCTACAATGGCTCCCCTAGCCGTGTTTATGAGATAGCTCCCATCCTTCATCAAACTTATTTCCTCAGCTCCGATAAGGCCCTTCGTTTCTTCTGTAAGGGGCGCATGGATTGTCACTATATCGGATTCTCTTAGTAGGGTACGGAGATCTGTGGGCTCGACACCAAGCTCCCTGATTCTTTCGGGCTTTACATAGGGATCGTAGCCCAAAACGCGCATTTCAAAGCCCTTTGCCCTCCTGGCAACACCGAAGCCAACCCTTCCAAGCCCTATGATGCCCAGCGTTGCCTTATGGACATCCCTTCCAACAAACTTCCTTCGAAGGTTCCATTGCTGGGACCTGACTCCCCTATCGGCTATGAGGATCCTTCTCATGACGGAGAGGATGAGCCCGAAGGTTAGATCGGCGACAGATTCACAAACAGCAGGCGCGATGGTGACAACAACTCCTGCCTCCGTCGCAGCCTTTAGATCCACTCGATCGAGACCTACACCATCCCTAGCGATTATCTTAAGTTTTCTCGCTGAGGCGATGACCCTTTCAGTAAAGGGATCCCCTCCTGCGAAGACTGCATCCACATCCCTAAGCTCCTTTATGAGCTCCTCTTCCCTAAGGGCCCTTCCATAGGGATTGAACCTTACCTCAGCCTTGCTTCTTAGAAGGGCTAAGGCTTCAGGCATAAGGTCCTCGTCTATAAGGGCTGTTATAAGGATCTTCTTTTCCAAAGAATGATCCTCCAATAAAATCCAGAGGTATCCCTTCCCCTTAACCATTATCCTCCATGTTGGGCTTTAGCATGGGATAGGATGGATTAACTACGATATGAGTTTGGAGGAAAGGTGGAGTAAATAAAAGCTTAGGCGATAAAGAGATCAATCGGAAACTAGGCTAGACATCATTAAAGCTCCGAGCTTACAAGAATGATCATAAAGAGATTCTCAAGCTACCAGGGCTAAGGGCTTTAAAGCCATCTGAAACCCTTTGGGGATGCAATAAATTTTGAAAGACCTGCCTCACTACCACTTCCATAATTTTTTACCCATAAGAATTTCTGGAAAGATGAAAAATCCCCAGCTGGCTACGCCTACAACGTATGCTAGGTCCGACGGGGATAAAGCCGTCAAGTGGAAAAGTTGCTGGGTTATTGGAATATAGGTTATTCCAATAGTTAAGGCTACGGATACGATGTCTGCCACGACAAAGAACTTGTTCTGGAAGGCTTTTTTCCCCATCCTCCAAACGCTTTGCCTCTCTGAGCGACAGTTCCAAACAACAAAGAGCTCAAAAAGGGCCGCCTGGACAAAGGCGGTTGTGGTAGCCTCAATGTACGTAAGTCTTCTTGCCTCCTCATCTATCCCCCATGGGAAATTCCATGGATGGGAGGGCCAAACATAGTATTCTAGGCAGAAGACAAGGAAGGTTCCTGTTGCCTGCAGGATGAAGGATGTTACGATAAACCTTCCCATTCCATGCATGATCCCTTCTTCAGGTTTGCGGGGCGGCCTTTCCATAACATCAACATCGGGAGGATCCGTCGCGAGAGCCACTGCTGGAGCTCCATCTGTTACCAAGTTGATCCATAATATCATCGCAGGAAGGAGGGGGAGGGGGAACATCTCTGTTCCAAAGATTCCTCCTAGAATGGCAAAAGTTCCTATAACCAGAAGTTCGTCGAAGTTACAGGCCATAAGGAACCGTGCATACTTTCGTATGTTATCGTATATGACCCTCCCTTGCTCAACAGCCTTCACTATCGTTGCAAAGTTGTCATCCATTAAAACAAGGTCTGATGCCTCCCTCGTAACATCTGTTCCGCTGATACCCATGGCAACTCCAACATCTGCCGCCTTCACGGCCGGCGCATCGTTTACGCCGTCTCCTGTCATGGCTACAATGTGGCCCTTCTTCTTCAAAGCGTTTACAATTTTCATCTTATGCTGTGGGGAAACCCTCGCATAAACCGTAACTTTCTCGACGATTTCCTCAAATTCTTCATCCCTCATCTTGTCCATTTCGGCGCCCGTTAGGACCATATCTCCCTCTTTGAATATTCCGACCTCCTTAGCAACTGCTATGGCTGTGAGCTTGTGATCCCCTGTTATCATGACAGTTTTTATTCCTGCTTTTTGGCATAGTTTGTTTGCTTCTATCGCCTCCTCCCTAGGAGGATCTATCATGCCCTCTAAACCTACAAAGATCATTTCGCTTTCAACGGTTTTGTCATCGTATTTCGTTACGCCTTCCGGAATTTTTTTATAAGCCATGGCTAGGACTCGTAAGGTATTCCCGGCCATTTGCTCATTGAATCCCAGAATCTTCTTCCTCCTTTCATCCGTTAGCCTTCTTTCTTTACCATCCTCGATGACATGGGTGCATCTTTCCAATACTGTTTCCGGGGCTCCCTTCATGTAGGCATGGATTTCGCCCTCTGGTGTTTTATGAATCGTCGTCATGCGTTTTCTTTCTGATGTGAAGGGGATCTCACCGATGCGGGGATAGGTTTTTTCTAAATCCTCCTTTTCCATTCCAGCCTTGGCAGCTGCTACAATAAGGGCTCCCTCTGTAGGATCCCCAAAAATTTCCCATGTATTATTTTGATCGCTCCTTCTAAGACTTGCATTGTTGCATAAGGCACCGATTTGGAGCAGGAGTTTTAGGTCGCCTTCGGGCTTTATGGCATCTCCTCCCTGGCGGAACTCTCCCTTTGGCTCATAGCCTACGCCCGTAACTTCGACGAGCTTTCCGTCGAAGTAAACCTGGCGGACAGTCATTTCTCCTTTTGTTATCGTTCCCGTTTTATCTGAGCATATCACGGTTACCGAACCGAGGCTTTCAGCCGAAGAAAGTCTTCGCACAATAGCGTTGCGTTTTGCGAATTCTCTAGCCCCAAGGGCTAAGGCAATCGTAACGATGGCTGGAAGCCCCTCAGGAACGGCCGAAATTGCCAAGGCGATCGATGACATGAATGCTTGTATGAAGCCCTCTAGCTCAAAATGCATCTGCATGATTACTTGAATGGCTTCGATGGCAAAGATCATGATACAAACAACTGTCACTACCTTCGCTATCCTTCCAGCAAACCTATCCAGCTTTCTCTGGAGGGGCGTTTCCTCTTCCTCGGCTGTCTGCACCAATTCAGCGATTTTTCCAAATTCTGTTTTCATGCCAGTGGCTGTTACAACGGCTTTCCCCCTACCATAAACTATGTGGGTTGCTGAGAAAACCATGTTCCGCCTCTCTGAAACTGGCGCCTCCTCAGCCAGGACAGCCAGCTCCTTGTTAACTGGTGTCGATTCCCCTGTTAAAACAGCCTCGTTAGCTTTGAGCTCAACAACCTCGATGAGGCGTGCATCGGCAGGAACATGATCGCCCTCTTCAAGGGCAAGAATGTCACCCGGGACAACCTCCCTTGCAGGTATGATGATTTCCTTTCCATCCCTGATTACCCGGGCTTTAGGAGCTGCCAGTTTTTTCAGGGCTTCTATGGCTTTTTCTGCTCTATACTCTTGGATAAAACCAGTAAAGGCGCATAAAACAACGATTGCACCTATTGTAATCGTATCTGCAAAGGCTTCCATAAATTCTCCGCCATGCATGATCTCCCAATAGCCGATAACGGCTGAGAAAATTGTTGCTGCAATAAGAAGCAGGATGAATATGTCCTTAAATTCCTCTAAGAACATGCCGATGACAGTTCGGCGCTTTACTCGCTTGATCTCATTATAACCATACTTCGAAAGCCTTTCCATGGCCTCCTTGGAGCTCAAGCCTTCGCGGCCGCTGCCTAGCTTCTTTAAAACCTCATCGATCTCCATAGCATGCCAGGACTTTGATGTCTCCATTTTAAGGACCACGATTTTCAATGGATAGGAAAAATAATAATCTTTGAAGCTTCTTATAAAAATTCTCTTGGCAAGGGCTTACAAAAATTTCTACCATCGATTAAGCCATAGGCTCTACTATGCTTCGGCATGGAAACAGAAACAGAAATGGCAAGCGAAAGGGAAAAGGAAAGGGAAATGGAAAACGAAGGGACAGGATGCTCGCAGACAAACTCGGATTCAGGTTTATAAACATTGAACAAAATATTGGGCTGTTTAATTTCCCATTATCTAGGCTTTCATAGGCACGCCAGATCATGGAGCTTCTCATTTTTCCGATGCACACTAGATGTCCATAAAACCTGTCTTCCTACTGGAATCGAGGATGGGTAGCAGAAGCTTGGCTTAGATGTGCTTGATAGCAGCCCCCATTAACCTTGAACAAAAACGAAGGGTGCTCACTTGGTCAGGTATCTCCATGAGAGCACTATGCCTATTGCAGCTAAGATCGTAGCGAATATGCCAAGGTATATGAGGTCGAATATTAGGGCTGAGGCATCCAATGGCATTATCGTCAATTGCCTGACAGCATCTGTTAGGTAGGTTAGAGGGTTGATGCGTGCTACCATCTGTATCCAGTCAGGCATTAGGGATACAGGGAAGAAGGTGTTGCTTGCAAACATCAATGGCATTGTGATTAGGCTTATGATTTGCATCGGCCTCTCCATCCGGGTGGATCTTAATGAAAATGCGATGAATACTGATGAAAGCCCTACGCCAAGTAGGAATATCGAGGCATATATTCCTAATAGATTAATTAATGAGAAGCTTGGGCTTAGCTGTAGCCCAAGTAGGTAGGCAATTGCTAGAATGATCGTTGCCTGGAAAATCGCCCTTAGGGTTGCGTTCAGAACCTTCGATAATGTTATTGCTGCCCTTGATACTGGAGTGCTTATCACCTTATCCAAGAAGCCCAAACGTCTATCCCATACTATAGACATGCCACTGAACATGGTGGTGGTCATGACTATCATGGAAACCATTCCGACGGCCATGTAGCTAAAATAATCGACAACACCAAAGGTGTTCTGCATAACCTTTGTGCCTATATCGGAAAAGACCCTCTGAAGCTCGTGAGCAATTAATGCTCCTGGAATGACCACAACCCCGCTGATGGGGGGGTTCAATAAGTTTCCTGGTATTTGGATGTTGGGTATTTCCATGTTGCCCAGGCTCTTAGCCGAGAACATGGCGTTTATGTTCATCGATTTGCCTAAAAGTCCCATCCAAATCAACGGTTGGAGCACAAACATGAGGACCATTACTGGATCTTTCAACCATTTCTTGAGCTCCCTAGCCGTTAAAGCCCATAAGCCACGAAACATGCTTGGATAGTACTCTTCTTCTGCTGCTGCTACTGCTTCGTCAATTCCTTTTGCCATTGCTGTTTCTTTTGCTTTTGCCTCTGCTTCTGCTTCTGTTACCACTACAGCTCCCCCTTTCATTTCCTAGCCCTCCTCAGGGTTAGTCTTTGGACTCTAAAGGCTTCCTTCGACTCTTCAGAATCTCGAATAGCTCTGCCAGTATATTCGAGGTAAACCTCGTTCAGGGTGGGCTCCGTAAGAGAGAGCCTTGTCACCGTATAGCCCCTTTTCCGCAGGGCTTCGATGATGAGGGGGGCTGTTACTTCCCCAGCCTCCGCCTTAATCCGGTAGGAGCCGTTCTCCCACCTCACTTCTTTTACATTTTCAACGCTTCGGATGAGATCGCTTACATCCTCGCTTTCTTTAATGCTTATAGTTATTATGTCACCCTTAAGGCTCTCTTTGAGCTCTTCTGGGGTTCCTGTTGCGACTATTTTGCCATAATCAATAATGGCTAGGCGGTCGCAGAGGGCATCAGCTTCCTCCAAATAATGGGTTGTCATGAAAATCGTCATGCCATACTCTTTCTTCAAGCGCATGATATACTCCCATGTGGCGGCCCTCGTCTGAACGTCTAAACCCAAAGTAGGCTCGTCTAGGAAGAGGACTTTGGGCCTGTTTATCAACCCGCATGCAAGTTCTAGTCTTCGGCGCATTCCACCAGAATAGGTTTCAACCCTTTTGTCCTTGAATTGGGTCAGCTCCACCAGGTCGAGAAGCTCAAGGGCCCTTTTCTTGGCAGTTTCTCTGGGAATACCATACAAGTCTGCGCATAGCATTATGTTTTCGTATCCTGTTAGGTCTTCATCGGCCGTATATTCTTGGGGCACAACACCTATGACCTTTCTCACATTTTTTGCCTGCTTAACAATGTCGTAGCCAAAAACAGAGGCTCTACCCTCCGTGGGCTTCAGGACGGTTATCAGCATGTTTATCGTGGTAGTCTTGCCTGCGCCGTTTGGACCTAAGAAGCCAAAGATTTCGCCGCTTTTCACGCTAAAGGTTATGTGATCAACTGCCACTAGGCTTTTGTTGAAAACCTTTGTTAACCCATCAGCCTTAATCACTTCTTCGCTCATGCCCCTTCGCCCTTAAGTCCTTCGTTTGTTTCCCAATTTTGGTAGCTTTCTTTGAAAGCTCCAATGCTTGCTTTTAAGGTTTTCTCGGAAAGTTAGTCTTGTAGATTCCCATAGGCTGAAGGGGCCTCATGAGGCATCTTACAGCTGTTCGCATCTCTTTCTTGCCTCCTAAAGAGATGATAAGCCATAAGTTGCTGGAGAGGAATGGTGCTAAAATTTTACATCCTTTTCCGAACTTCACGACAAGAGGGGCGAGGGGAAGGGGGGAAGGCAGAGGAAAGGCAGAGGAAATGACAGGCATGGAAGGAGAAAAAGAAAGGAGAAAAAGGAAAAGAAAAAGGAGAAGCCTCGCACCACCTCTAAGCCTCGACTCCCGCTCCTAGAACCCAAAGAAAGGGTCGCCAATTGTCGAGCTTTAAGCTACTCGAAATAGGTCTCCCCTTCAGCCAGATGCTTCCTAACGACCTTCTCTTCGAGCTCAATCCCCAATCCTGGCGTATCAGGGACCCTAACGAACCCATCCTTGATAAGAGGCTTCTCTACGCCCTTCACGAGATCTTCCCACCAGGGGACGTCGGCCATGTGATGCTCGAAGGCTATGAAGTTCAAGGGCATGGCAGCGGCTGCATGGACATTGGCCATAAAGGCTATTGGAAGTCCTAGGAAATGGGGGGCTATAAGGACTCCATAAAGGTCCGCAAACTCGGCGATCCACTTAGCCTCCGCTAAGCCTCCCACATCGCAGATGTCCGGAGCCACTATGTCAACGGCATTCTTTTCGATGAGGCTTCTGAAGCCATTTCTCAGGTATATCTGCTCCCCCGTAAGGATTGGCGTGGATGTGCTTGTTGATAGGATGCGATAGGCTTCTGCATCCGTGAAGGGCGTATAATCCCCAGTGAGAAGATCCTCTGCCCATAGGAGGTTGAAGGGCTCCAAGGCCTTGGCTAGGCTAATGGCGGCCGGAAGGGATTGTCCTGGACCGCAGTCTAGGGCTAAGCCTATCTCATCTCCCAAGACTTCCTTCAGAGCCTTCACAATCTCTATTTCGGCCTTCAAGCCTCGTTCGGTTACATGTCCCTTACTCGGATACATATCGAGGGCTTCATAGACGCCTCCAGGAACACTTAGCAACTGGCGTCCATGAAAGCCGATGTCGAACTTGAGAATCGTGAAACCCTCTGGCAGCCTCTTTCGTCTCCTTGCCTTCTCAGCATAAGCCTCAGGACTATAAGCTGAGGAAGGATCCTTCGGATCCAAGGGAACCCCTGAGCCACAATCGCAGTAGACGCGAACCCTATCCCGGATCTTTCCTCCTATAAGCCTGTAAACCGGTAAGCCAGCCGCCTTTCCAGCTATGTCCCAAAGAGCCATCTCTATGGCACTGACGCCAGCTCCCCAGGGCTTAAAGCCCCCCCTATGGCGTATCCTTAGCATCACCCTCTCGACATTCGTTGGGTCCTGCCCAAGGATAAAGGGCTTCAGGTCTAGGACATGTTGCTTTGGGCAATGGGCTTCCCCATAGCCATAGATACCTTCATCTGTATCTATACGGATTACAGGGATCCTGTCTATTATGGTAGCCTTAAGGTCTACGATCTTCAAATCGAAACCCTCCAAGAAATCGCTTTGAACTCATTTAACCTTTTACACTTAAAAAATATTTTTTAAAGAGTGAAGGGACTCTAAAGCTTCTGTGAGGGATTGAATAAACATCCCACAGATATTATATCGAGTAATCATGGCTTAGGTTGACTATTTTGAAACCAATCTCTCTTACGAGTCAAAACGACCAAAAGCATTATTTCCATCCAGCGCGAGCTTTTGGTTGTCATAAGCCTATTTACGGGAGTGAAGGAATCCATGGAAAAGCTAAGCGTTTCAGCCCTAAGTTATGCAAAGGAGACGATCCATGTTCTCAACCATGAAGGCCTTCTGTTGGCCTCCACGGATGGTTTGGGGCGCTTCAATGTAATGACGATAGGATGGGGACTCATAGGAACCCTTTGGAGGCGTCCTTTTTTCCTAGTAGCCGTTCGACCATCAAGGTATACCCACAGTCTGATTGAGGCGACTGGGGAATTCACAGTCAATGTACCAGCGAAGGATATGGAGGAGATCTTGAAATTTTGCGGCTCCGTATCTGGAAGGGATTATGATAAGTTCAAGGAAAAGCAGCTAACAGCGTTACCCGGAAAAACTGTTAGGGCTCCAATAATACTAGAGTGCCCCATCAACTACGAGTGCCAAGTTCTCTACAAGGTGAGCATCCAGCGGGAGGGATTGCATGAAAAAATCGTACAAGCCATCTATCCTCAAGGAAGCTATCATACCCTTTACTTCGGGGAGATTTTGACTACTTGGGCAGACCCCAGCGCCAAGGAAAGAATTCAAATTGGCCAGCCATAAGGACATAAGGAACTTATAGGCTTCCTAAGTCAAAGGGAGATTTTCGCTCCCTTTTATGATCCAGCCGGGCTGGAAGATATGGCCTTTTCCCTTTTCGAAGAAGCCGCAGCAATCCATCTTACGGTAAAACAGGAAGCGTTCTTCAGAAGCTTTGCCCATAAGGCGAAAAAGCATTAAATAGAAGGCCTATCTCCTCTTTGAGAATCCCGGAAAGGGTTCCCAATAGCCGTGTAAGCTATGAGCTTCCTTAGACCTGTAAGGCTTCGGAGGATGAGGGTCTGGCTGAAGGACAGAGGCGACTTTGAAGCCCTGATAAGGGGGCTTGAGGGCTTCGGAAAGTTCCATCCTAGCATCATATCGCAGCTCCCTTCTAGCCCCTATGGGGAATCCTTTTACATGGCTGGCTGGGTTCCTACTTCGGACGCGGAGGAGGCATCGAGGATTGCCATGGAGGTTACGAACCAGCATTGCAGGATTAAGTTTGAGGAACCCTCGAAGGAGGATAGTCCTCCAACCTTTCAGACCCATAAGGAGTTCCTGAAGCCCTTTGAAAGGCTTGTGAATTCCTTCGGAATTCCATCTTATTGGGAAATGGACCCTACGCCTATGGTTGCCCTTTCCTTCGCCTTGATCTTTGGCTTCATGTTTGCGGACATTGGCCATGGGCTCATTCTGGCAATCGTTGGACTCTTAGTTTTATACCTTCGCAATAAGCTTGGGCTGAGGATGGGAGGTCTCCTTTCCTATGTTCTCGATAATGGGAGCCTCCTCTTTGTCTGTGGAATATCGGGCATCCTTGGAGGCATTCTCTTCTCCGATTTCTTCGGGTACCATGTTCACCTTCCGATACCGGAGATCGAGATTCCAAACCCCGTGGGAATCCGATTTCCCTTCAGGCCCCTTGAGGAACCGACGAAGATGTTCAAGCTTTCCCTTTTCATAGGAGCCCTCCACATATCCATAGGGCTGATCCTGAACCTCCTCAATAAGCTCCTGAGGAGGGAGTTTCGGGAAGCCTTCTTCGAACCCGTATGCTGGCTCTGGTTTTATGGAGGGCTTATGTATTCGGTCTTCTCCTTCAAGCTTGACCTTGGTGCATGGACAAGAAGTCCATCATTCCTTTGGTGTCTCATCCTTCCATCCGCTCTTATGCTAATCGGAAAATTGTCCAAGGAAGGCTTAGACGGTCTCATATTCTTCATCGAAGCCCTTATTTCGACCGTAAGTAACACCATATCGTACCTTCGCATCATGGCCCTCTCCCTGGTCCATGCAGTCATGGGCCAGATGATCATAAACACGACAGGGGGAAATCCCATAGCCATATTCCTTGGATCCCTAGCCGTCATCGCCCTCGAGGGGCTTGTCATCTTCATCCATACGACAAGGCTCGTATGGGTTGAATGGTTCTCAAAATTCTACAAGGGGGAGGGAAGGGCCTTCAAGCCCCTCCGCCTGGAGGAAGTAGGAAGCATTAAGCCTGGGCAGGCTTATCGTGACATCGACGAGAAGCCTAGGGTCTAGCATAGTTGCTGGAAAAGGGCTAGGAGAGCCTTGAAGTCTTCGACGATGGAGTCTGTCTTGGCATCGAGGAGCCTCGATACAGAGTGTATGGAGCCAGAAAGGACTACGATGGCATGAACTCCCGAGGCTTTCGCAGCCTTTATCCCATCCTCATCTACCGTTATGAAAGCGGTTCTTTCCCTTCGGCATCCCAATCTTTCTAGGCATGATAAAACCTGCTCTGGGTAGGGCTTTATTTTCAATCTAGGATCCCTTCCGACGATAGCTTCTACAAAGCCCCTAAGCTGATGCCTCCTCAAAAGGTAGGATACAATCTGACCAGAGTTTGGGGAGACAACCCCAACATGGACGCCTTGCCTCCTCAGCCAACGGAGGACCTCCTCACAACCAGCGATTATTGTAGCCTTTGGTAAGGCCTCGAACTCCTCAGCGTCCAGAATTCTTAAGGCTTCTTCCGAGATCCTCAAAGCCTTCTCCTTCGGAAGGATCTTCAAGAGCTCCTCATTTGTATGGGATACTAAGGAAAGGGGATTGCATAAGTATTTGCTGAATATCTCCTTAGGTAAGCCCTTTCTTATGTAAAGATCGACGATGCGCCTGCATGCCCTCTCCCAGTTCACATACTGGCTAAAGCTCACAAGAGTTCCGTCGAAGTCGAAGAGAACACAGTCGAACATTATAAACATAATATTGAGGAGACCTATAAAGGAATATAAGATGTCTATTGGCCCTTGATCCCCTCATCTTAGGGAGCTATAAAATTGCTCATGAAGGGCTTTAGGTATAAATATAGGATTCTAGCCTATAGTTTCTTCAATGTCCCTTTATCGTCTCGTAATCCTCACTGTAAGTTGCTGGATAATGGCGGAGGGCCTTTTAGCCCTGTTTCTTGTTTATCCACCTACGGATGTTTGGATCATCGTACGATTTATACGCATCTTTCTCGGTGCCCTTCTGCTTCTGGAGGCTCGGCGGATTAGAACTATACTCCTATCAGATAGGAGGAGCCCAGAGATTGTTCAAAAGTATGCCAGCGCTTACATGGATCTTCTTGACTTTATTGGCGTTTGGCTTATCGTGGATGGTATCGGAACAGGCTTCTTAGGATACATATACCCGATCCTGATCTGGCAAATTATACGCCTCATGAGGTTCATCCTTGGTCTAGGCTTGGCATTGGGATCCCATTTTATATGGTTTAGAAGGCTGAAGAATCTTAAAGCATCGAAATAAGCCTACGATGGGGAACAGCATCGGAAGGTAAAAAGAAAAGAAAAGAAAAGAAAAGAAAAGAGGAAAAAAGAAAGATATAGAGTAGCTTCAGGACCTTCTCTCTATCAATTCTATGGATTCTCCATCAGGGCCTAGGAGAAAGGCATTCCTGATCCTTCCCGGAACGATGACCGTAGGCGGCCTTACGAAGCTCACCCCCTTCCTCTTAAGCTCTTCGCATACTCCATCAAGATCCCGTACGATGAAGGTAAGATGGCGAAGACCAAAGGGGTTGGCTTGGGGGGCTTGGGGTTTGGGCCCTTCCCCTTTTTGCCCATAATCCAAAAGCTCGACCATGGCTTTTCCTGCCCTTAAGAAGACGACATGAAGATGGAACTGGGGGACATCGAATTCCTCAACAACCCTTAAGCCAAGGATGTTTTTGTAGAAATCCAAGGATTTTCCTAGATTGCTGACACTTATCCCCACGTGGTCTAATCCCTCGATCAAGTCGATCAAGAGCACCACCCATGGTTGCTTTCGGATCTTTTATTTGGGCATCAAATCAAATTCAAAGGGCCTTTATGTCTAAGAGCGGGATTCCCTCTGGGGCTAGAGCCCTTGTAAGAATGTCTTCGATGATGCCCCTATTCCCAGCAGGATCGAACATGGCTTCGACGATCGGTCCATAATCTAGGTTGTTCAGCCTTGCACAGGCAGCCCTAAGGGCATTTATGTTAAGGATCAGAGCCCTCTCCACTGGCATCCTCTCGGGGTTTATGTCTATTCCAAAGTAGCCCCTGTACCCATACATCTTTAGGGTCATTAGGGCGGCATAAGTCTGGTCGATTCCTAGGACTCCCACATTCAGGTCCTGATCGTAGTTGCCAAGAGGCTGGCTGTTCCAATGGGTATGCATAAGCCTTCCATCCCTAAGGATGGAGGCGAAGGCATAGGCCAGTTCCTCGTGCCCCATAAGAACATGGCCAACCTCAGGATTGAGCCCTACAAGGACTTCCCCATCGCTTAAAAGGCGCCTGTTCAAAGGTGATTTGAGAAGGGCTTCAATATTGCGCGCAGCCAAGATACCGTTGGCTGTATTTCTGTAAATGTTATTCCCCCTCGGCTCGTAGGGCTTCGGCTCAAGGGCCACCCTGACCCCTGGGACTTCGTCCATGGCTTCGGCAAGGCCTTTCTCAAACCTATCCCACATTCCATAAAAGTCCATGGCGAAGGGATTCTCATAGCCATCTATGCCAGGCCATAGAACCGCGAATTCCGTTCCAACTTCTTTGTTCAGTCTCAAAGCCTTTATGGTTCTATCGATGGCCCTCCGGCGGATCTCTTCGTATGGGTTCGACAGCGATCCGAATTCCCATTCTTTATCGTAGAATAGATTCGGTATGATTGTTAATAATCGTATGCCTGTTTCCCTTTCAAGTTCCCTGTAGGTATCGATATTCTCTTCGTTTACCTCGTTGGGATAATGGGCTTCAAGCCTGAAGCTCTTTTCCAGAAAGCCCTTATCGTATAGAAAGCGTACCTTGGAGAGGACATCTTCTATGCTTCCTGGTGGTATATAGCGTTCATGAAACCTTCCTCCTGGAGGAAAGAAGTACCAAACCCCTGCGGAGAACCTCGGGATTATTTTGAAGCTTTCGAGTTGCTTTAGGATTTCTTCTTTTCCCCTCCTGATCCTCTGTTCCTTTAAATAAGACATGGAATTCCACCCCATCTCTTCTTTAATCAATTACTATAAAACATGATTTTAAGCTATTTCTTCCTTCTGTATGAAGGAAAGGATCGAAAAGCTTCAAACTGCAAGTACTGTCCTTTCAAAGAAACTTCTTCTAAGCCCTCTTACCCCTTCTTCCTTTTCCAAAAACATAAAAATGGGCATAATTTCAAAAATAGGCATTCCTTTGGCTTCCCTTATCCAAGACAGGATTCCTTTGAAAAATTCTTGAGCTATAATCCTATCCTTAGCATAAAAGCCCCCAAAGCAGTTCCGTAATAGAGGCACAGCTATCGAAGGCTACACAACCCGGAACCTTATCGGGCTTCAGCCAGAAAACCCACACCATTTATGGATGAGATGAATTCCGAAGACCTATGAAGCCTAAAGCCTGTGTTGGCTGAAGGTTAGAAAGGCAATTTAGCCCTGCCCATGGGTTAAAGAGATGCATGGGATGAGATGTGATGGGATGGGGGAGCCGTGAGTTCCTCGAACCAGCCAATGAGGAGATAGGACGCAAAGCCTGCTTTAAATGCTGGAATCCCACGGGCTTCAGCCGTGAGCAGCTCACGGAACCATTACTTCCCTTTGGCTGTAGAGGGGATATCCCTTCACTTTTACATCCTCGATTTTAGCTCCCCTGACCTCAATCCTCGATAGGTCGCAGGTTCCTAGCCCCCTATCTTCTGCCCACTTGATGTGGAGGATCTTTTTTGGGTCGAGGCTCATACAAGCTGAAGCCACAGCATCCGCCGCTACCATATCTTCGCTTGCAAGGATCATATTCGTCCTTTCAACAATGATGCGCCTTCTATCCTTGGCAGCAAAGCCCTTGTGGTAAGTACTTGTAAGTCCATCTATGAGGCTTATATGCCATCCTTTTGCTGCCGAGACATCCACAATAGCCTGAGAAACCGATACCTCCTGACCAAGGATCGTCTCCCCGCTTCCTAGTTGGTGTATGGGGAGGCCCGCATCACAACCCTTCCTTCGATGTCCTGTCTTGTTCCATCCATAGTATTTTCCCGGTAGAACACCGAGCCCCCAGTTCTTGAGGCAAAGGGTGACGACCGTGGATCCATGGACCTTAAGGATTGCCTCATTTATGATGAGGTCTGCCTCCAAAATGACCTTCGGAACCCATACATAGTCGAGTAGAAACCTGTTCGGGACTCGAACCTTTTCAGCTTCCGCATAATTCAGGTCGATAAGTTTAGCACCATACTTCTCAGCCATGGCGTAGAATCCATAGGCCTTATATGGTATCGTTGTTTCGCAGCCTCCCGCCGCCTCCCCTATGGTTATGTTTCGAACACCAAGTTTTCGAAGGTAGATAAGCGTTCCCTCGACAACCTCGGGATGGATATCATCGCCTTCTAGCACACTTATCTCGTAGGCCCCCTCCTCATCCTTGTATGGGAGCAAGGGGGGAGCTCTAACAAGGTTTGGCTTTATGAAGACCCTTGAATCTGGCTTTACCCTTTCTTGGACTCCTATGGTGTTGAGGGCTTCTTCAACTAGGGAAAAAGCATCCTTTTCTCTGGCTATAGCGACGATGGGCATGTTTAGCCACTGGATATTTAGGCTATGGTATGTCCAAATAAACCTTGCATTACAGGAGGCAAGAAATGCCTTATTTAGCTAAGGCTTTATATGGGAATGGAATGCCCTTAAGGTGGCGTAAAACTGGGGATGAAGAAGCCTTCCTTAAGGGAAGAAATAATCGGTCATGGAACTTGGTACGACAAGATTGCCTTCGAGCTAGAGTCTAGAGAGCGGAAGCTAGGAAGAAGCCTCGATCTGATAAGGGCGGAGAGTGGTCTTGGGGCTTCAGGATTCCCCCATATTGGGAGCCTCGCCGATGCATTAAGGGCCCATGCCGTAGTCCTAGCCCTTCAGGAAAGGGGATTGAAGGCTTCCCTTATCGCCTTCTCAGACGATATGGATGCCCTTCGGAAGGTTCCTGCAGGCCTTCCGAAGGAACTTTCGAAGTACCTAGGCTTCCCTGTTACGTCCATTCCCGATCCCTTCAAGTGCCATGAAAGCTACGGGCATCATATGAGTTCCCTCCTCCTCGAGGCTCTGGATGCCTGCGGGGTATCCTATGAGCATAGATCGGGAAGGGAAGCCTACAAGGGCGGCCTTCTCTTGGATCAAATAAGAAGGATCCTTTCAAAGGCCGAGGTTGTTGGAAGTATCATCGACGAGGAAGTGGGGCAGCAGAAGTACAAGGAAGTTCTTCCTTACTTTGCCATCTGTGAGAAATGCGGGCGCCTAACGACCCAGGCTTTACAGTGGCTTCCTAGAGAAGATAAGGTTCTCTATAAATGCAGCGGAACGGAGATTTCCGGGCTATGGCTTGAAGGTTGTGGTCATGAGGGCGAGGTTTCCATAAAGGGAGATGGCGGAAAGCTTAGCTGGAAGGTGGAGTTCGCAGCTCGATGGGTAGCCCTGGATGTGAGGTTTGAAGCCTATGGAAAGGATATTGCAGACTCTGTACGCGTCAACGATCGCATCTGTCGGGAAATCCTTGACTTCGAGCCCCCCCTCCATGCAAGGTATGAGATGTTCCTGGATAAAGGGGGAAGGAAGATCAGCAAGTCCACGGGAAACGTCCTGACGCCCCAGCTATGGCTTAGGTATGGCTCACCGGAATCTCTCCGCCTCCTCACCCTCAAGAGATTCGTAGGGACTCGTAGGCTCGCCATTACAGACATTCCGACATATATGGATGAATTCGATAAGCTCGAGGACATCTACTTTGGAAGGATAAAGGTTTCCAATGATAGGGAGAAGGCCAAACTCATAGGCCTATACAAATATGTCGTAGGTCTTAAGCCTCCAAAGGAGCCGAGGCTTCATATTCCCTACAATCTTCTTGTATACTTAGCAAAGGTGGCGCCCAATAAGGGAAAGGAAGAATACATAGTCTCGAAGCTTAGAGAATATGGGTATAAGGCGGAAGGGGTCTCGGAGGATCTCAGGCGCAGGATCCAATATGCTCTTAACTGGGCCTTGGATCAAAGGAGAATTAAGGAAACCTTCATAGAACTGGGCAAGAGTGAGAAGGATGCCATAGCAGCCCTCATCCATATATTAGGTACCGATGTCGATGAGGCGAAGATCCAAAACTCCATCTTCGAGATTTCCAGAAGCCATGGAATTCCTCCACCAAGGTTCTTTCAGATTCTTTACTCCATCCTCCTAGGTTCAAATCATGGCCCTAGGCTCGGACCGTATATTGTTGCCATGGGAAAGGAGGCTGTCTCAGAAGCCTTGAAACGAGCCCTTCAGGCGAAACCTAAAGAAACGGGGACTTTGTCTTAAGAAATAAGAAAGATTTCAAAAAAAGCATACGGGACAAATTTAAGCTTTTTATCGAAAATGGGCTCAAGCCTTATAGCCTCGAGGGAGCCTCAGTCTTCTTAGAAAGGAATTCCATGGCTCGAAGGATATTCCTTGCTACGCCAAGGAGTTCCGTAAGGACATACATTGCCAAGAAGATTTGAAAGTCAAGGGTGAGGGCTATGTTTCCCCCAATTTCAGAAGGAAAGCTAAAGGTTAGGATGCCCCCGTTAAGCACTAGCCATGTGAAGACGATCAGGGATAATCCCCTAGCAAAGCCGAAGATGTATTCGAATATGGTTCCTGATGAAAGGCTCCCCATCACAGCGAAGAAAAGAAGGATGAGAATGAAGCCTTCAGTTGCTATCCTAAACCCTTGGGGAAGGGTCTCATAAGGAAGAGATCGATGGAGGAGAAAATCTAGAAGGAGGTAGAAGGCAGTCCAAAGGACAGCCTTCAATATTCTTGGAAGAAGGGTTCGTAGGAGCCGGATGAATCCCTTCTCCTCAAAGCCTTCCGTCCCAAATTCATCCTCAGCCATAGGAAAGTACCACCGGCCCGAGGGTATAGAGCTCCGTATCCAGATAGAAATGAATATGCCCTTTCTTTGTAAGCTTAGAAGGATCCCATACGACGGCCTCAAGGGTTCCAGCAAAGCTCGATTGGGGTGGGGCTTCCACATCGACCATTCCATAAGCAAAAGGTTCTCCCAGATCGTTGATGACTTGTATCCTTATCCTCCCCGAAACTCTGAGGAACTGGGAATGGTTATCGAAGCTTAGGCGAACTGGAAGAATAAAAAAGGTTCCATTGAACCTTAAGCTTTCAGGCTCAAGGGATAGATGGCTCAAGGGAGCCCCCCATGGAAAAGAAATATTTGCGATTACGAGCCTGAATCCTAGGGCGAGGGCATACCTGAAACCTATCGAAACATCAGCCAATAGCTCCCCGTCCTCAAGGAGCATCCTCGTAAGATTTCCCGAGAGAAGCTTCCTAAGGCTTATCGAAGCCCCATGGGTTCCACAGGCCATAGAGCCCTTAGCCACTAAAGCAATAAAAGTCTCATCTTTGGACAAAACCTTTCCATCTAAATCCCTAAGAGCGGTCGTCAGATTCAAATCGTTGATGTCGTAGTAGCTCGTATTGTTGAAGGAGAATGGTATAACCAGGGTTAAGGCATCTTTCGTAACCTTGAAGGTAGGTTCGCCTAAGGAAAAGCATCCAGCCGTAAGAAGGCTGTATATAGAATAAAGGGATGTTCCTAAGTACAGAAAAAGGAAAATCAAAAGGACCCTTCCTGTCCAACCCAAAGCCCTAGCTGGACCCATTTCCATTCCATCCTAGCCCAGATGCCCATTTTATAGGGGCTTTAAGATGTTGCCCCCTGGGTTTGTGAGACCTTCTTTTCAGCCTCGAATTCCTCCCTCCTCGCAACCTTCCCTTTGGTCTCTACTTCTCTCCTTAAACCTAGGATTATTTGGACAGCCCTAAGGGTTACAAGGGAGCCTACCCAGCCCATGATAGCAAGGTAAATGGCATGAATGGCTGCCTTCATAAGGGGTGCGAGCGTCTCCCCGAAGGTTCTGATAAGATCCGCTGAGCCTACAAGGCTAAGCTCCTCCCTGAGAAAGGCATAGGCACAAAAGAAAGTAAAGATGAGGAGGGCGATTCCTATGAAGAGAACAGAATAGCCTAGAATTTCACCCTTCTCCATGTCACCACCATCTTAGTATGGGTAACCGTCATTCCTTTTAGTTTATAAAACTTACTAAGAAATGGGGCCATGCCCAAAAATTGGCTATTATCATAACCTAGCAGGGCCGAGATTTCTCCATGGCTGATGGTTGCTCCAAGCCCTATCCTCCTTATGGGACTTATGTTCCCATAAGGAAGTTCCTTTCTTTTCCTTTCCTTTCAGCTTTTACCCAAGAAGCTTTAGGATTAGCCATAGACCCAATCATACGCATTCTCTCAACTTATACGAATTCTTAGCCTCATTTTTCTAAAAATTTAGCTAAAACCAATCGAAAGGGGCATGGGGACCCAAAAGCCAAGACAGGATCTAGAGGCTTTCTATGGAAGAGGCTGCTCTGAAAACTGTCCACCATGAAAAAAGAAATATACCAAAGGCTCGAATCGGTTTCTACTGAAACCTTAAAAAGGGGCCATCCTTCCTTTTTGGAGTTCTATGCCCGCCGAGGAAAAGACAGTCCTTAAAGAAAGAAGAAAATGGAGCTTTAGAAGCCTGAAGGCAATATTGGAAAGACAGTCTCAGAACTTCAGGGTGATTATGGCGTGGCATATTGCCGCCGGTCTTCTTGGAGGACTGGCAGGCTCTTATTTGGGCATGTATCCCTACAATCTTGGTGCTACCCTAACCGAGGTTGGCTATCTTACGAGCATTAACGCCCTGAGTGCTTGCCTTCCCGCCCTTCTGGGAGGAGCCTTAGCCCAAAAGTATGGAAGGAAGCGCCTTATCCTTTGGATATGGCCTTCTTATGTTTTCTTCTACATCATCATGGCTTTAGCACCAAGCTGGCATTTTATCATATTGGCTTATTTGATTTACTCAATCGCTTACGCCGGCGATCCAGCCTTAGGATCCCTTTATGCCGATTCTCTGGACCAGGATACAAGGGCGGAAGCCATATCCCTAGACTCCACCATATCCGGAATTCTTAGCCTAATCATGCCACCAATAGGAGGTTTCCTCATAGAGTATTTTGGAGGCATAAGGAATCCAAACTCTCTTAGGCCCTTCTATGGACTCTATGCAGCCTTTCATGCGATGACGCTGCTGTACTTTTGGAAATGTCTCAGGGACGATGGGTTTTACGAAAATGATAAAGGATTATGGAAGACCATCGAAAGCCTCGGCTCCATTTTCAAGGAAGGTCGGCTCCGCCGCTACCTCATATTTACCGTTCTTGCATCTCTAACATCAGGCCTTTCGGCTCCCTTCGTGACCATTTACATCTTCTCCGAGTTAGGGGCATCTCCAACCTTTATCGGATTGATGGCTTCGCTTTCCACGGGCCTTACCTACTTAGCCTTGAACCTTGGTGCCCTTTGGTCTGACAGGATTGGACGCAAAGTACCAATGGGCTTAGGCTACCTGTTTTCAGCCTCCGCCCTCATGATCCTTTCCCTTGCTAAGGATACAGCGCTTCTTATCCCTTATTATATAGCATCGGCCATGACTGCCATTGGGGGAGCCGCCAGCTCTGCCCTTATTCAGGAATATGTTCCCCAAGACCTAAGATCCCGCTATTTTGGCACCAACGAAGCCATTATGCTTCTTTGCCTCGCTGCAGGGCCAACCATAGGAGGTGTGATCTACGCCTCCTATGGAGCAAGAGCCCTCTTCTGGTTACAGGCTTTTTTGCAAGGCTTCCTCATTCTACCATACTTCTTCTTAGCCATCCCTGAGACAAGGAAACCTAAAGAGCGCCATCCTGCCCGTTTCCTAAGGCGGCCTCGAATACCGAGCTGGCTTGTGCTCCATCCAAAAACGCACCATTAGCGAACCTAAATTTGAGGAGCATGCCATTGTTTTTGGCATGATTGAAAAGAAATGAAAAAGGCATTAAGGGAAGGATTAAAGATTAGGCAAACAGGAAGGAAATTCCAAAATCTGGTGAAGATCATTTCATCTTTTCTTATATGCATTCATGAGCATGATAGTTATCACCAAAGCTGATATATTAATGCTAAAAATTTTCAAAATCGAATCTATAACTTAAATAGAAAAATGGATCTTTTTTGAATTTTAGTCCTTCGGCAAAAGAGATGGAGCTCCGACTGGGCAGATGGCTACGCATAGCCCACATCCATCGCATTTGTCTAGGTCTACGAAGGCCTTCCTTTGCCTTATCTGGATCGCATCAAAGGGACATGAAACGGCACACTGGAAGCAACCATTACAGCGGTTTTCATCGATTTTTGCCTCGTACATAGTTGTCCTATCGAGGTTTTCGAAGGGAACGATCCTAGGAAGGGCTTTTCCTATGAAATCCCCCAGGCTTCCGTAACCCTTCCTAAGCATCCAATCCTCTAGGCCCCTAAGGGCATCCTTAAAGAAGGTTGCCCCCTTAACGATTATTGCCGTGCAGGCTTGCACAGCCTTTGCACCTACTAGGAGGAGACTCACAACATCCCTCCAATCGCTCACACCTCCGGAGCCTATGATGGGCACCCTCACTCCCGCCTCCATGAGCTTCGCAACCCATCGGCAGCTCATAGGAAGCATCCACGGTCCTCCATAGCCTCCATAGCCTCCCCAGAGGGGGGGAGCTTCAAGTTCCACATCTATCAGGAGGGCGCTGAAGCGAGCTGTAGCCACGAGGGCATCGACACCTCCAGCAAGCATCCCAAAGGCTATTTGGACTGGGTTGGATCCATCTGGAGTGATCTTTCCGATGACAGGAATACCCGTAGCCTTCTTTACGGTGCGTATCACAAAGGCGCATGTTTCTGGATCAGAACCCGCCTCCCGACCCCAGAGGGAATCCTTGATTCCTGTCGTATGGGGGCATGAAAGGTTGAGTTCCAGCATGTCGGCTCCTGCTTCGGCCATCATCCTCGCCAGTCTTATCCACTCTTCTTCGTTCCTTCCTGCTATGCTGGCGATCACAACTCCATCCTCCCGCTTGGCTAGGTTCTTCACTTCCCTCACTTGATCCGCGATTTCCTCTGGGGTGAATCGGGCAGCAAGTTCCACTGAGTGAAGGGAAAAGAAGCCCGTTTTGAGAGCCTCCTTATGAAGGATGTTGAAGCATGGTCTTGGGCTCCTTCTATAGTCTGGATCGTAGCTTGCGGTCTTCGTAACGACACCGGCGGCCCCTGCCCTTATGAGCCTCACCATGCGCTCAGAGGTGGCCGTCGGGGGACCTGAGGCTGCAATGAGGGGATTTCTTAGCCTAATCCCCGCTATCTCGGTCGTCAGATCTAAGTCCATACTTCCCATCCCCTCTTTCATGAAGCTTCTTTCATCCTATCTTTCCTTAGGCTTCATCAGGACTCCAGCCTTTATTAGGGCTTCCTTAATCATCCGTCTTTCCGAATCGCCTAATGGCCGAAGGGGTGGTCTTACAACGGCATTCCTAAGAACACCCATCATGACAAGGGCTTCCTTAATCCTCGCTCTGTAATCCACAACAGGAGGGGCGAAAATGGCATCCGCTAGGATCTGGATCCTTTCCCTGAGGCCTAGAGCCTTCTGGATGTCTCCTTTTCGAAGGGCTTCGAACATCTCTATTTGAAGCCCCAAGCCCACATTACCGAGGCCAAGAAGCCCACCATCACAACCCAGAAGGAAGGATTCGAAGATGAAGTTGTCGTTACCTGTAAGGAGGCTTATGGGTCTTCCCAAAGTTCTGAGGATCCGAAGGACCTGAGAGTACCTGAGAGGATCGAAAGATGCCTCCTTCAAGGCGATGACTCCCTCGATCTCGGCTAGATGCTTTAGGGTTTCAGCCTCATAGAGAACTCCCCCTAGCGCTGGCTGTAGCTGGAAGAGAACAATTGGAATGCCTACCTCCTCCCAGATGGCTCTATGGTATTCAAAGGGTATCTCGTAAGGAAGAGGAGATGAAGTGAAGGCAGGTATGGGGAAAACGAGGACTGCGTCGGCACCAGCCCTTTTGGCATCCTTAGCCTCTTCTATGGCTTCCTCCGTGAATCGGGCACTAAGCCCTGCTATGATTGGGATTCTTCCCCTAACGACCTCCACAACCTTCCTCAATACGAGATTCTTTTCCTCCCTATGAAGATGGGGTCCCTCTCCCGTATCGGCGTTAACAGCAAGGCCTCCAGGCCTGAAGCCCAAAATCCAATCCATATATCTTTTCAGGGTTTCTAGGTCTGGCTTTGCATCCATCGTCATAGGTAGGATAATGGCCGGGATAATTCCCCCAAGCTTTAATGGATTCAATTCAACCTCCTATGAGCTTATCGAAGGGTGGTAATAACCCTTGGGATCGATGTATTGGAAGGATCCATTAGAGGATTCCTAGCCTCATGAATCTTTTGGAAGGATGCTAACAGGATTGCATATTTCGATTCCTTAGGAGGCACCTAAAGATGTTTCCTTAGCTGGCTATAGAGGCCCGGGAGGCAAGCCGAGCATCTCCAAAGAAGATATAAACTTAAGTTCCTTGCACCGAGAGGATCTTGAAGAGGTGACTCTGTTATGGAAGCCCCGCATACCCAAAACGATAGGATGGCCTGGTGGAGGGAAGCCCGGTTCGGTATGTTCATCCACTGGGGCCTCTACGCCATACCCGCAGGCGTATGGAAGGGCCGCTGTATACCTGGCATAGGCGAATGGATCATGCACAACGCCCGGATACCAGTGAAGGAATATGAAAAGCTTGCAAAGAGGTTCAATCCCATTAAATTCGATGCAAAGGAATGGGTCCGGATAGCCAAGATGGCGGGAATGAAGTACATGGTCATTACTGCCAAGCATCATGATGGCTTCTGCATGTTCGATACGGATCTCACGGACTACAACATCGTAAAAGCGACCCCCTTCGGAAGGGATCCCCTGAAGGAGCTTTCCGAAGCCTGTAAAGAAGAGGGTATAAGGCTAGGATTCTACTATTCCCAGACCCTCGATTGGCACCATCCGGATGGTATGGGGAATTTCTGGGACTATGACCTCTCGAAACAGGACTTCACAAGATACCTTAGAGAGTATGTAAAACCGCAGCTGGAGGAGCTCCTCAAGAACTACGGTCCCATAGCAGTGCTATGGTTTGACATAACGACCCCCACTCCAGAGCTTGCAAGGGAGCTTAAGGACTTCGTCCGAAGGATGGCGCCAGAAACCATCATAAGTGGGCGCATAGGTGGAGGTCTAAGGACCCCCAGCACGGCCTTCAAGGGCCTCGGAGACTACATAACGATGGGGGATAACCAGATACCTGACAGGCGGATCGACGACTACTGGGAGGTTCCCATGACCCTTAACGATACTTGGGGCTATAAGAGCTACGATCATAACTGGAAGACTCCTGGAAGGGTTGTGCAGATGCTTACTGACATAGTAAGCAAGGGAGGCAACCTTCTTCTTAACGTGGGCCCTACGGCCGATGGGGAGATACCTAAGGCTTCCGTTGATGTGCTTCTCAAGGTTGGCGAATGGCTCAAGAATAATGGTGAGAGCATATATGGAGCTGGGGCTGCACCCTTCGATACACCGGCTGATGCGCCCTATCGTTGCACCTACAAGCCTGGAAGGGTTTATGTTCATATCTTTGGATGGCCCTGGGATCAGAGCCTGAGGGTCTTCGGAACCAAAGGTAGGATTGCCTCTAGAAGGGCATTCTTGCTAAGGGAGCCATCTTACACCATGAAATGGGAATGGAGTGAGATGGATTTGGTAGTCCTTTTGCCAGAAAAGCCTTTAGATGGAATCGATACGGTCTTAGTTCTGGAATGAAGAAATGATCGTAGGAAGGTTTCCTTAGGAATAAAAATAAGAGCGAGAAACGTTTTCAAAGACTTTCTTCCCCTTTATTTTTCATGCTTTTGCTTCGTGGTTTAATTAATTTCTCTACTTAACTCTTTTTTCAACTAGGAAAGGGACCAAAACCAGAAGAAATAAGCCAGAAGCTCATGTTTTTTATTCTAAGGGCAAATTAGAAGATTAATCGGGTGAAAAAAAGGAAGGAAACAGGAACGAGGGAAGGGATGGGCCAATTTTAGAATTAAGAGAAATCACCATATTTGCCCTCCTCGGAGGTCTGGGAATGGTTCTTTCGGAAGAAAGCGATGCCTTCCTTAGGCTCTTAAGAGGAGAACGGGTCTATAAGCCTCCCTTCTGGGAACCCTGGTTCGCCATGACTGGGTTCTTCCATAGGCATTACGGCATTCCTGAGAAAATCGAGAACAGGATTAGAATGGCCCAAGACCTTGGTATGGCGGCCATCAATCTCGGATCCATCGACATAAATGCCCATTTTCGAAGGGACGAGATTACTAGGAACGGTCAAAGCCGCTATGCAGGGGGCTTTTTAACAAGCCTCCAACAGCTCGAGGCCCAAGAGATGCCGGACTGGAGGGAGGTCTCGGAAAGATGGAGGAAAGATCAGAACATGGTCGAGAGGGCAGGGCTTCTTTCATGGATCACCCTTCCATGGTGCTTTCACACGATCGCCACAGCCATGGGTCATAAAAACTTCTTCATAAGGCTGTATAGAGACCCTGGTTTCATCGAGGCAGCCTTCGATTGGGTAGAGGAGAGGACTCGCAGGGCGATCGATACCGTGGTCAGGGAGGTCAGACCATCCTTCGTTCTCTTTGATGGAGACTGCGCCTACAAGGCTGGCCTCATGGTGGACCCAAAGGTCTTTAGGCGTCTCGTCTACAGGAGGACAGAGGAAACAGTTTCTCGCCTTATAAGGTTGGGCATACCTTACGTTTTCCATACAGATGGGAAGCTCGATGACGTCATCCCATTCCTCATAGAGCTTGGCTTCTCATGTGTCCATGGATGTGAAAGAAACGCCAACGACCTAGGGCATCTCGTAGACAGGTTCGGAGATGAGATAGTCCTGTCGGGGAATATGGATGTAGCCTTCCTTTCGATGGCAAGCATCGAGGTGATTAGGCAGGAGACATGGAGGATGCTTAAGATAGGGAGTAGAAAGGGAAAATTCATAGCGGCATGTAACACAAGTCCCCAGGACTACATACCAGAGGAAAATTACCTAGCGATGGTGGAAACCATAAAAAACTTTGATACATTTGCTGGGGAGCTGTGAACTTTTGCTTTACTTTAGATTTAGGGAAGCCCTAGCTTCTTGATTGAGAAGGCCCAACAGGCCCTTAATTCCAGAAGGGAAAGGACTCTCCCAGGCATAGTAGCCTATTCCATCTTCTATGCCATTAGAGCACTAGTAAAACAAAGCGAAGGCTGAAGGGCTTCTCTTCTCTTTGGTTTCTCTTTGATTGGACCTGTCTTATCTTTCCATACATGCCCTAAGCCCTTCAGGCATGTAAAGTTATGGCTTAAAGCCTAGAGGAGCCATGACAACTGGATCCGCTACCATACCATAGAATAGAATAGAATAGAAGCCTTAGACTTTTTCTAGGGCTTATGGAGCCCTAAGCCCTGCCTTCTTCCGCCTATTGAGGCGGAGTGCCGCAGCTAAAGTTCAAAGCGCCTTACAAAAATCAATCAAGTTCAGAAGGCTTTTTAGGTTGTAGATAAAACCATTCAGTTATGGGAAAAGGGAAGGCATCAGGTTCTAAACCCCTCTCTCTTATAGAGGTGGTTATATCGCTTTGCCTGCTTCTCTTAGCCACCCCTTACCAAAGTCTTTCATCGCCACTATCCCTTTGCATGCCCATCCATACCTTTGCGATTCAGAAAGTCTACGCCTTCTCCATATTCAGGGCTGAGCTCATAGTCTATAGGGATGGAATCGTCCATGCAAAGATAATCCTTTATGCTAATGAGACGGAGGCTTCCATACTACTCCCACTTCTGGCTTCCTCCATAACCAATGTCTTAGTCCTAGATGAGAACAAGAGTCCCCTAGACTATGAGGTAAACTATACGTCCCAAAGCCTTATGGTCTACAGCCTTGGAGCCACCCAGATATCCATCGAGTACGATACGGATGCCCTCACTTCAAAGATCGCTGGCCTATGGACCCTCCAGCTGAAGGCTCCCTTCGTCCTGAAGGTTCTTCTTCCTGAGAATTCAACGATCCTATACTTAAGTTCGACTCCAAGTTCCATAGGAACCGAAGGAGGAAAGGTTGCGGTAACCCTGTTCCCTGGGGATTGGGAGATCGACTATGAAGTTCCACTAATAAAGCCTCCACCCCCTAAGGAGCCTACGATTTTTGAAATCCTCCTTCAGTATGGTGTTCCGATAGCTGCCATCGCAGCCTTGGCCTTTTTTGGGATTTCATTTGTAATTACGATCCTTAGGCGGAGAAGGCTTCAGAAACTTAGGTCGGAAGAGGCCGAGATCCTAAAGTTCATTAAGCAGAAGGGGGGAAGGGCCTTCGAGGCGGAGTTGAGGGAGAGATTCCCGGAAATTCCAAGGACGAGCATGTGGAGGCTCATAAGGAGGCTTGAGAAACAAGGAATCGTTTCAGTGAAGAAGGTGGGGATGCTGAACGTCGTTGAATTGAAGTGATCGAAGGAATGGAAAGAAGATATGGGATGGCTTAACCCATGATGGGGCGAAAAGCAAGTTTTCTTGCTTTTAAAGACTTAATTTTCAATCTCTAGAGCCAAGCTTCGCTAGGGCCCTTTCCCTGACAACACAGGCCCTAAGGAAGTATTCCTCCCTTGGTTCGAGCTGGAACTCCTCCTTCACTTGCTCAACCGTAATTCCTTCGATAAAAGACTCGAGGAGAAAGATGGCCTCTGGTCTCGAAACTTCAAGCCTAACACCATGACCGTACTTCCTTTTCATAGGAATCCATTTTTCATGGTTATAATCGATATGGAAGACCCCATAGTCTAGGTTTATGTCCTCGCATATGATGGGGTTGTAGGCATCGGATCTTGCCAAAATCCTTCCTAGGGGGTTTATGATGATGCTTCCCTCCCCTGTATAGGCAGAGACCATGTAGAACCCATACTGAATGGCCCAGCAGGAGAGCTGCAGGCCGCCAGGGTACATGGATGGAAAGAAGACGAGCCTTGCCCTTTGTCTATAAAGGCCCTCAGCGACATCCATGAAGTTCAGGTCGAAGCATATGGCGGCTCCAACCTTCCCGAACTCTAGGTCGAAGACCTTTGCCTCCTTTCCAGGGGTTATTCCACCTTCGATCTCGGAGATCGTTGGATGAACCTTATAATAGCTTCCTAATAGCTCGCCATTTTTGCTAAAAAAGATGGCTGAGTTGTAAACTAACCCGTCTTTCTCCTCCATCATAGGGCACACAAGATAAAAGCCGAACTTACTGGCTAAAGAGGAGAAAGTTTCCAAGAGATGGGATCCAAACTCCCTAGCTGCTTCGATGGCCTCCTTTATGCTCAGCCCTAGCATAGGAGAGGCTTCTGGAAAACAGACGATGTGAGGCTTGTCTAAAGAAGCCCTCTCGAGGAGGGAGGTCATCGCCTTTACATTTCTTTCAACCGTCTCTTTGATACTAGATCCCCTTCCGGCTCCGGAGAAGGATATGGAGGAAACTCTGACAAGCTTAACCAAGGTATTCTTCCTCCAAAAATAAACAATTTTGAACTAAATAAAAGGATTGGGGATCAATGCGTACAGATTAATCGAAAAAAGATTAGTTGACGAGAAAATAATTATAAAGAAGAAAAGAAAAGAAGAACGATCATTAAGCCAGTATATCATACTGAGAAAGGTCGATCCTACCATCAACGGGTCTTCCGCTGAAGAATTCTTCAAGAGCCTTAAGGGTGCTCTCGCCTATTTTGAAGTAACCATAGTAACCCGCTCCTGCCACATGGGGTGTTACAAGGATGTTTTTAATTCCTCTGAGGGGGCTGTCCTGGGGAGGGGGCTCTGGATCCGTTACATCAAGGACAGCAAGAAGCCTTCCGGAGGAGCATTCTTGAATAAGGGCTTCTTGATCTATAAGGCCTCCCCTTGCCGTGTTTATGAGGATAGCCCCATCCTTCATTCTTTTCAGAAGATCTCTATTAATCATCCTCGAAGTCTCGGGAGTCAAAGGAGCATGGAGGGAAACGATATCTGATCTTGAAAAGAGTTCCTCTAAGCTTGCCTTGTAAACTCCTAGAAAGCCCGCCTCCCAATCTGTAAGGTATGGGTCGTAGACGAAGATCGTAACATCAAAGGGTTTCAGAAGCCTTATCAACTCCCTACCGACGGTGCTGGCTCCAACGATTCCCACAATGCTTCCCCTAAGGTACTGGCCATTGGAAGGTATGGAGATATCCCTCCAAAGACCCTTCTCCCTAAAGGCTAGGATATGATCTAGGAGCCTCCTCGAAGCCATTATCATGTAGCCTACCGTCGCCTCAGCCACATTAAGGGCTATGGCATGCCTTGCGCTGAAAACGCATATGTTCCTCGGCAAAACATAAGCCTGAACGACCTCTCTACTCAGTATTGGCTTTATAGATCCGGCGGAATGGGCTATGATCCTGAGCTTTTCAGCCTTTTCAAAGAAATCCTTTTCTAAAGGCGGGCATCCCCAGCCTGTTACGATTCCATCAGCCTCGGAGGCCAGCCTCAAGATCGTGCTGAGGCTCAGCCCTCTTTCATCATAGACCACGTCGAAAAGCCTCAGAAACCTTTCGAAGACCTCTTTTCTGAAGACTCGCTCCGTATGTTTCTCATTCGGGATGTAAAGAATTCTGGGACGATTCATCATATGATGGTAAAAAAGCGTATCGGTGAATTAGTTTTTCGATCCGTGAATCTGAATTTACTCGAAGAAAATGGAGATTTCTCCCGAAAAACTCCCTCTTTTTCTTTTTTTCTTTCTTTTTAGGGATCTTAGGGACCCAGGGGCATCTAGCTTTCGCTTTTTTGAGAGGAGCGTCAAGATTCTCCATGTTATAGAGAAGCGCAGGAAGCCCATAACCTCTATCCAAGGAACCTAGGGCTGCCTTTCCCCTTTTCTCTGCAGCGCCAAAAAGATCCATGGAAAGCTAAAGCCCAAAAAAAGGACCTGGGGCAAAATCCCCAAAAACAGGGTTATTATTAGCTTTATTTTTGCCCTTATTTTACCCTTTTTTTAGCCCTATCTTAAGCCTATTTGAGGCCCTATTTTTGCCTACCCCCCTCCCTCCCCTTGCCCCTTCCCCTTTGAGTTTTGAGGATTTCCTCTCCGAGATCCCTAGGAGGCCTCCAGGTCCTTACAACCATGGGAAGATGCCCTTTGGCTATATCCCTATCCTAAGCTGAACCTAGCTTCGGAGGGGACGACTTTAGCCAAACAGGAGGGATCCCTTTTTCAAAATGCCTCTCAGGAAGCTCTCCCTAGGGATCCTAAGATAGGGACCTAAGGAACCCTGAAATCTTGATCCCCCGAGGATTCAACCACAGAAATTTTCTTTTTCCATCATGAGAGGAAAAAGGGGCGTGTCCAAGAATTCATCCATAGAGCCATCTTGCAAGAATCTTTAGGCAGTATACCGTGATCCTCAGGAGCACCCTCGTATCGCTAGCCTCCTTCCTCCTAGTTTTCATCCTATCCCCGAACTCGACCGTTAGGGCTCCAAAGATACCTTCCCCAACGCCCCTAAGCCTGTAGGCGGATTCTTCGAAGAGGCTATCCCTGATCCTGGCTCCATAGCCTCCAGGGC
>Ga0080004_1123662_pt1 | contig 48629 bp, 40 predicted proteins | sample WasSprMetagenome_FD_69207 | JGI IMG/M metagenome (GOLD analysis project Ga0080004, IMG submission 69207) | Sulfidic aquatic microbial communities from Washburn Spring, Yellowstone National Park, USA - WS (SPADES assembly) (version 2) | ecosystem: Environmental > Aquatic > Thermal springs > Hot...
CAAGCGCACCATAGCCATCACCCCTGCATTTCAAGTTTTTCACTGCTGCACCAGCAAAACCCAATCACTTTCGTCAGGTGCTTCAAACTCCCTTTGACCGCCGCCAGAGACCGTTCCACCTTCAACCCACTTGCCCGTGCGAGCATTGAACCAGCGGAACTTGAAGGTGGCATCAGTCTTTGTCAAGTCAAGGTGAACCGTTTCGCCCTTTGGTGCATAGACTGCGTAAATTTGCCCCGAGTCGGCAAGGCAAACGCCTGTGCTGGCAAGTTCGGGGCAAGGTCTCATTCGCCAGAAAGGCAGCGACCTCATGAAGCGCGCCAAGTGATTTAGCGCTTCGTAAAGTTGACCGAGCGGTTTGGTTTTTGCGCCCAATTCGCTGAAAGTCACGCCGACATCTTCCCGCCTCTGCCACCTTCTCGGCGGGACGACTTCATCGGCGTAGTTGATTTGACCGCCACTCAAAGCAATCGTCCACGCCGCCCGCCTCATGTTATCAACATCAAGTCCAGCATCGCGCTGGTAAAAGTTGCCCTCCCACAAACACTCGTGGGCAAAAATCGGTTTCGGGACACGAGCAAAAAGTTCAGCGAACCACTTGTATTTGCCGAAGTTCCAATCGGTGAGTTTGTCCTGAACGGTGTGGTAACCGAACCAATGAGCCTGTTGGACGCGCTCGCTGCTCGCTTTCAAACTGTGAACGCTGACAAGGAATCGCCCGTGAGTCAGTTGGTAGAGCCTTTCCCCGATCGCCAAAATCTCCCGCTCGGAGTAACCTTCTTCCCACTCGCTTGTCGGCTGGAAAGTTGCGTTCCAAAAACCTTGCCATCGGGCGACCCAGTAGCGAAGGAGCAAATCAAGTTCGTCAGGTGGCGCTTTAGGCAGACCATTTGTTCCACCGATTATGCTGAACGGGATGACCACCATGCCTCGTTCGGCTGTCATCCTTAAGGCTCTGTCAAGCCCTTGCCAGACGGAAAGGTCAAAGCGGTTAAAAGCGATTTTCCCGTTGGGCAGTCTCTCCCATGCCGTCCGTTCGGGTGAAAGGTGAGGACCAACGATTGCGTTGAACCCGCGTTCCTTCAGAAAGTCAAGGGTTTTCGCCAAGATCGATTCGTCCATCTCATCCAGATTCCACAAGTGAAATGCCAGCAAGTAAACGGGAGTGCCATCGGCAAAGGCAAACCACAAAGGGTTTTGTGGGTGAACGCGCAAAGGTCCTCGCAATTTTGATTGGACGCACTCAAACCTACCGCTCGCTGAGAGCCGTTCGTCAGGCGGTTCAGAGCGAATGAACCATCGCCATTGACCGAGTTCGTCGGGCATGAACCTGACCTTCCAAGTCTGCTCGTCGTCATAAAAGCCTTCAACTTCGTAAACTTTGCCCGATGGCGAACGGAAAGTCGCAACGACGGTCACTTCGGTGAATGGGTTGAAGTATCGGTGCGAACTTTTAAGGGTTGCCTCCCACATCTCCCACCTGCCGACCTTCGTCGGCGCACGGACTTGAGCAGCCAAAAAGGAATAGGTGCGAAGTGCAAGGTGTAGGGTGCGGATAAAAGTGCGATGTGCGGGATGCGGAGTGCGAATGTGGGTGCGAAGTGCTGGGTGCGGGGCGAAAACTGAGAGGAGCAGAATCGTTGCGAACCTGATACTTGCCTTTCGGCAGACTTTCAATTGCATTTCAGTTCCACTCCTTACAGCGATAACTCGTCCCGCGTCCCATGCCCCTCGTCCCGTTCAATCATTGTCGTTCGCCCCAACGCAACTTTTGCCTGAGCCGTTCGTAGAAGGAAGACCCGCGAAAGCGGACAATTTTTGCTTTCGTTGGTGCTTTAAAGATCACAAGCCGATGTGTCGGCAAGACTTGATGGCTTAACTGACCGTCAACGGAAACCTCACCTTCAACGGGTCGGCGTTGGGGCAGGAGTTGGATGGTCACCTTCGCCTTTGAAGGCAAGACCAAAGGTCTCAGCGTCAGAGTGTGGGCATACATGGGCATGAGCAAAAAAGCGTCAACATCGGGGGCGAGGACGGGACCACCTGCCGAGAGGGTGTATGCCGTTGAGCCCGTCGGTGTGGCTACAGCAACGCCGTCGGCAGGGTAACGAGCCAAAAACTCGTCATTGACAAAAACTTCCCAAACGGGAAGGGGCGATGTGGGTGATTTGAGGGTGACTGCATCGTTCAAACCTGCGGCTGACCAAACCAAAGTGTCGCTGTGCCAAAGTTCCGCTTGAAGCATCGTTCTCTCGTCAAGCCAAAAGTCTCTGGCAAAAAGTTTTTTCAGCGCTTCCTCAACATGCTCAAGTTCAACCTCAGCGAGAAACCCGAACCCGCTGATGCGAATCCCGAGGATAGGGACATTGTTGGGGGCAGCGATGCGGGCAGCCGACAAAACGCAACCGTCGCCGCCCAAAGCAATCAGCACATCAACTTTCCCCAAATCCTCAACCGATGCAAAGTTCGGGCGACCGAGCAAATCCGCAACCTCCTTTGGCATCACAACCTCAACGCCCGAACTTTCCAGCAAAGCCACCAACTGCTTGATGGCTTCATTGACTCCCGCCTTGTGCAGTGCCACCAATAGCCCGACTCTGTCCAACGCCCTCACCTCTCACTCATGGGCATCTTCCCGCGCGGTTCGAAACTCGATGCTCAAACCCTCATGTGTTCAAAATCTTGCCACTGGACTTCGCACAGGTGGAGATTTAACTTCTGGCTGGTCCTCTACTTCCCTCTCTCCTTCGCTCGCTTGACGAGTTCCAAGTTTTGTTTGGCGTAGGGGTTGTCGGGGTTGACCTCAAGGGCGCGGGTGAACCACGCTTCCGCTTCGTCAAGGCGATTTCGGTAGAAAGCGACAGCGCCTAACCCAACCATCGCATCCGCACTTTTCGGGTTAAGTTTGAGGGCTTGCATGTAGGCTTGTTCGGCATCGTCAAGCCGCATCAGTTGGAGAGCGATGAAACCGAGCAGGATGTAAGCCTCTTCTAACTTCGGTTGCGCTGCGATGACTTCCCTGACCAACTTCAGTGCGTCGTCGTAACGCTTTCGGTCACTCATCAACCTCGCAAGTTCCAACTTGGCTGTCGGGTCTGAAGTTTGAGCCAGATAACTCTGCAAGACCTTTTCCGCCTCTTGGAAAGTTTCATCAGCCAACTTCCCTTGACCTTGTTGAAGCAAAACCTTCGCCCGCTTTCTCAAAGCAACGGCGAGGTTTCTTTGCGCTAATGTGAAGTTCGGGTTCAATTGCAGGGCTCGCCGCAACCGCTGAATTGCCTGCCGATAAGCCTCGTCCGCTTCCTTCAACCGACCGCTTTGCTCCGCACTTTCGCCTTGGGTCATGTAGAGCAGCGCCAAATTGTTCAGGGTGACCGGCTCCTCACGAATCCCGAGGGCAACGAGATATTCCTGCATGGCTTGGTTAATTTGCCCCAACCGCTCGTAAACTGTAGCCAGCGTCGCTCTGGCATCAAAGTTTTGCGGGTCAATTTCAACGGCTCGGCGCAAAGTTATCGCCGCTTCCTGCCACCGCCCCAGTTCAGCGTAAGTTATCCCGAGCAAAGTCAAAGCGAAAGCGTCTCGGTTGTCAAGGGAAGTTGTCCTCTCCAAAACTTTTGCCGCTTCGGGCAATCGCTTCATCTGCCTCAACGCCTGTCCGAAGGCTAAATGGTATCGCGCAACCTGAGGAGCCAATGCTGCTGCTTGGGCATAGAAAAGTGCTGCTCGCGAAAATTGCTTCAAACCGTCATACGCTTGTCCCATCAGCCAATGAAACTCGGGACGAGGCAGTTGTTGCTGTGCCATGCTTCTGAGCAACTCCAGTGCCTTGTCGTAATCACGGGTTAACAACTCCAACGCCTTGTCAAAAGTCGCTTGCACCTGTTCTGGCTTCAGCAGTTTGCCCATGACCGAGAAGGCTCTCTCTCCGACCTTCACGGCTTCAGCGAAATTGTTTTGGGTTAGATGGGCGAGGAGCAAGTTGTAGTGGGCTTCGGGTAAGTCGGGTTTAAAAGCGATTGCTCGCTCGTAAGCCTCAATGGCTTTGGCAATGTCTTTGCGACCGAGTTGGAAAGCGACGCCCAAGTTAACCCAACCCAGAGCGGCGATGTGACCAGGCAGCGACTGAGCCAGACCCTTTTCCAAAGCGTTAATCGCCCCGTCAAAGTCTTTTTTGCTCAGCAAAATTGTCCCGATGTAAACCCACGCCTCACCGTCGTTTGGATTGATTTCAACGACTTTGCGGAAAAGAGCCAACGCTTCATCGCCCTTGCCCTCGTGATACAGCCTCAGCCCTTCATTGAACATCTGGATCAGGTCCTGACTTCTCAGCGGGAACGAGAGCACCGCCGCAAGCAGAGTGACGCTAACCCATCGCCATAATCGCATCCTCTGACCCTCCTTGTCGGTCAAGGGGTTGGGTTAAAATTTCTTTTGCGCTTCGCACCCGACAAGTATCAGTCTAACACGGCGGCACAGGGAGGTGGTTCCCACCTTGAAGGTCAAATTCCGAGACCAAACCTTTGAGTTTGACCACGAGATGACGGTGCGGGAACTGATCAAAGAACTCAACTTGTCACCCGAAAGCACTTTGGTCGTGCGAGACGATGAGGTTTTGACCGAAGACGAGAAGTTGCGAAAGGACGATGAGGTGAGGGTCATCAGCGCAATATCGGGCGGGTCAAAGTAGTTGTGGGTTGAGAGTTGCGAGTTGAGGGTTTCGTTTTGCGCGAACCGAAACCGCTCAAATTGCGAGGTGAAAGCGAAAGTGAAGCGATGCTTGTGGTGCAAGCAGAAAGCCGTCATATATATGCGGGAGCATCGGCTGGCGCTCTGCAAGGATTGCTACCCGAAATGGTTTTTGCGAATGACGGAACGGACAATCAAGGAATGGCGGATGATAGAACCGAGCGATAAGGTGCTTGTTGCCGTCTCGGGCGGGAAAGACAGCCTTGGGCTTTGGTTCGCCTTAACTCAACTTGGCTACGAAGCGGACGGGCTTTACTTGGACTTGGGGATTTCTCCCGGCGGATACTCGGAGCGCTCCAAAGAATTTGCGATGCAACTTTCCGAGCGAATTCAACGCCCATTGCACATAGTCAAGGTTGCCGACGAAATGGGTAAGCCCGTCCCAGATTTGGCTTTCGCCAGCAACCGAGAACCATGCTCAGCCTGCGGCGCCATTAAGCGATACCTTTTCAACAAGTTCGCCGTTGAGAACGGCTACACCGTCATCGCAACGGGGCACAACTTGGACGATGAAGCAGCAACATTGTTGGGCAATGTCCTGAGATGGCAGATAGGCTACTTGGCTCGGCAAGCGCCGGTTTTGCCTGAAAGGGTGCTGGGTGTCGGAGGGGAACAAGGGAAATTGGTCAAGAGAATCAAGCCCTTCGTTCGGTTCACCGAAAAGCAAGTCGCTCTGTTCACGATTCTCAACCGTATCCCTTACATTGAGCAGGAATGCCCTTTCGCGGTTGGAGCAGCCTCGCTGTTCTACAAGGACTTGCTGAACAAGATTGAGGAGCGTTCGCCGGGAACGAAGTGGGTGTTTTACTCGCAGTTCGTCGAGCAGATTCAGCCGCTGCTGGACGAAAAATTCCCAGAGCTTGAGTTGCGACCCTGCACTCGCTGCGGGATGCCGACAACCGCTGAAGTCTGCTCCGTCTGCCGAATAAAGGAAAGGGCAAACAAGTTGGTGGCTGAGGTTAAGCCGTGATGCGGTGAAGCGTAGTCCGTAAAGCGTAATGCGTAATCTCTGCTGGTAAGGCAAAACGACGGCGAAGAGCGATTAGTGACCGACAAAGCGGCAGCGAATAGCGAACGGCGATTTCAGCGCTTAACCATTGCACCCTACACCCAGCGCTCCGCACCATCTTGTGCTCGCTTACATTTCTTGCACGCACATCGGTTGAAGCCAATGGCACAAGTATGCTCTTACCGCCGACATGACAAATGGGAAGCAGGTTGCTAAACTTTTTGTGCCCCCGGTGGCTGGTTTGGAGGAGTCGATTTGTGCAAGCACAAGTTTTTTCCTTGCGGCGTTGAAGGTGAAAAAGAGGGCTGCTCGGGGCAAGGAGGGATAGGGTTCGTGGAGTTTGAGGTGCAAACCGACGGTCACGGTTGGTTGCCGTTGATTGAAACCTTGGTTCACGCCCGAAGTTGGAGGGAAATGGCTCAAGCCCTTGCCGAGCACTTGAGGGAAGTTCTGCCTTACGACAGGCTATCTTGCTCCCTCGTCCACCCTGATGCCCAGTTCGCTGAAATCATCGTCCCGACAGGGGAAGTTGAAGGATTGGTCAGGTCGGGCGAAAGGCGACCGTTGGCAGGAACGGCAACAGGCTGGGTCGTTGAGCACAGGAAACCTCTTCTGGAAACTGACGGAGTTGAACTGACGCCTACTTTTGCTGCCGTCAAGGCTGCAGGTCTCAGAACCCGCCTCGCTGTCCCCATTGAGGCAGGTGGAAGGGTCATCGCAGCACTTGTCTTTCACAGCCGAGAGCCGAACGCTTACTCCGAAGAAGATGTCCAACGGCTTCAACCAATTTTGCCCATCGTTGCGCTGCTTCTGCAGCGGCTGATGGAACAATGGCAACTGGAACAAACTCTTGAACGGGAGCGAAAAATCCGCCAGCAGTTAGAGTTGATTGCTCACATTGACAACTTGCTAATCTCTGGCGAGCCGATGCCGAAAGTTCTGCAAGGCTTCGCTGAAGCCATCAGACCCTTTGTGCCCTTTGACCGGCTAAGCATCAGCGTTTACGACGAACCGACCAATCGCGAATGGCTTTATGTCGTTTGGCACGACGGTCTCGTTTGGGAAGCCCAAAGAGTTAAATCCCGAGACCCATTTGGCGCTGCCAAGCAAGTCATGAAAACTGGCAAACCTATTCTGCGTCCCCGTTTGGACGCTGCGGAGTTTCCAGCAGAAGCGTGGCTGATTGAGCGTGGATTTCGTTCGGCTCTCGTTTACCCCTTGCCGATGCGCGAGCGATTCAAAGCCACACTGAACTTTTCAAGCCGAGAACCTGAAGCCTTTAACGAGCAACACATTGAGTTCCTCAATAGCCTCTCCGACCAAATCGCAATTGCGCTTCACTCCCTTCTTGCCGATGAAATGGCGAAAGAGCACGAAAGGCTTCGCGCCGGACTCCTTCAACTCAGTGCCAACTTGCTGGCGGCTCGCTCCGTTGATGATGTCATCTCTGTCGTCAATTCAGGGCTTTTGATGCTTGAGGCTGATAGGCTCTCCATTTTCATTCGCTTCCCCGATGGCATCGTCCGAGAAGCCCTTGCTCTGCCTGAAGGCGTAAAGTGGCAGGAACTTAACTGGCTTCCTCAGCCTGTTCGCGAGGGCGAAACGGTTTTGGGCGACATATTGCTTGGGCGGCGGGAAATTTTCGTCTCAAACGACCCTGTGAACGAAGTGAGCGAATTGGAACGCTCTTTGTGGTTGCAAGCCCTCGGAGGGGAAGTCTTTCAATTCGGCAACATCGTCGTCCCAATCAAGGGTCATTCTGGCGTCGTCGGGGCAATCGCTGTTGACTTTCGGGACAGCAGGCGTTTCATTGCACCTAACGACGAATTTGTGCAATTGCTCCTGACCTTAGGCAATTTGATGGGGTTGGCGTTGGAAAATGTTTGGCTTGACGAGCAATTGCAGCAGCAACTGAGGGAAACCCAAACCCTCCATCAACTCATTTTGGAGGCTGCTTCGGGAGCGGAACTCAAGCAACTCGCTCAGCCCCTTGTAGAGACCTTGCCGAAAGTTTTGCCTTGCGATTCAGCGAGTGTTTCTTTGCTGACGGAAGACAAGCAGTTTTTGGAGTTCGTCGCCACTTATCCCGGTCCACCGCCAAACTTTCCACTCGGCATTCGGCTTCCAATTTCGGTTGGCATCATGGGCTATGTCGCTCGGACGGGACAACCGGTTTTAGAGCGCGATGTCCGAACGAACCCTTACTATTTCGCTGGTCGGACTGAGACGCTCTCGGAATTGTGCGTGCCGATTAGGGTCGGCGAAGAAGTTGTGGGCGTTGTCAACTTGGAGTCGAAACAACTTGGCGCTTTCAACGAACGCCATTTGTCTTTTTTGCAGACCCTTGCTGCCCAGTTGAGTGCTGTGATGGAGAGAAGTCAACTTCTGCGCCGCCAGACGGAATTGGTCCAGCAGTTGTCCGTCATCTTTGATGCTGTCCTTGAAGGGATTGCCCTTGTCCTTCCTGATGGCAGATTGGATGATGTCAACAAAAGGTTCGGTGATTTGGTCGGGATTCCTGCCGAGCAACTTCGCTACCAGCCTGTCTCCAAGGTGGTAAATGCGTTACTGCAACGAGCGACCGACCCAGTGGCGATGAAGGAAGCACTGGACTTGTCCCTTGAAGACCCGACCCAACCCGTTTTTGACACTCTGACGCTGACATCACCCGAATGCGTTTTGGAGCGATATTGCGTCCCTGTTTGGTTGCCCGACGGAACGATGATGGGTCAACTTTGGGTCTTGAGGGATGTGACTGAGGAAAGACAAAGACAGCACGAAATTTTGAGGCTTGAAAGGCTAAGGACTTTGGGCGAACTTGCAAGCGGCATAGCCCACGACTTGAACAACGCCTTGTCGCCGATTTTGGGCGGCGCTGATTTGCTCAGGCAAATGACCGAAGGTGAGGCTCAAGTCCTCGCCGAAACAATCTACAGGTCAGTCCAATACGCAACTGACATCATCCGCAGGCTGCAAAGTTTCTACCGAACGACCGCTGTCGGAATTCAAACCGTTGTTGATGTCCACCAGTTACTTCAGGATGCTATTGCTGTCACTCGTTCTCGATGGCAAGACGCCGCACTGGCTGAAGGCGTGACGATACGGGTTGAAACTCACTTCGCTGAAGAACCCGCAACTACGAAAGGCATCCCTGCCGAACTCAGGCAGGTCTTCATCAACTTGATTTTGAATGCTGCGGATGCGATTGTTGAGAAGGCGAAGGTTACGGGCAAGAAGGAAGGATTGATCTGCGTCGCAACTGAATGCACGCCCCGACACATAATTGTCCGCGTCATCGATGACGGTATTGGGATGACTGAAGAAATTCAGCGCCGAGCCTTTGAGGCTTTCTTCACAACCAAAGGTGAACACGGCGCAGGGCTTGGGCTCAGCACGGCGTTGGCAACGGTAACCCTTCACGGCGGAAGCATCACACTTAGAAGCCAGCCTATGGAAGGGACGACGGTCACTGTGACTTTACCGCTTGTCCAACCTGTCGCTGCCCCCGGAGCACCGCCAGCGCCAGTCAAAGCTGAATTCCCTCGCTGGAAAGTTTTAGTTGTCGACGACCAATACCTCGTCTTGCAAACAGTCATCGCTCAACTGAAGCGGCTCGGGATGGAAACCATAGCAGCAAGGCACGGCGGAGAGGCATGGGAAATTTTGCAAAGCGAAACCGTTGACATAGTTGTCACCGATTTGAGCATGCCTGTCATGAACGGCATTGAGTTGACGAAGCGAGTCAGGGAAAAGTTCCCCAACCTTCCCGTCATCTTGATGACGGGCTGGGGCGATTTCGTCCCGCACCAAGAAATTCAGCAACTGGGCATTTTCGCCGTCTTGCCCAAACCCATCGCCATGCAAGCATGGCGCGACACATTCGCCGCCTTGCTGGAGCAAATTTCAAAGGCACATTGATTTGCGCTTTCACTGGCAATTGAAAGGCTCAACTCGCATCTTTACCTTTACGCCGGAGGGCACATCTCTTGCCGAATTAAAATTTTGGGTCGGACAGGAGCCTAACTCTCCCAAATTTCGCCATTCGCTGGCGCCGCTCACTATCTCTGGCTTTAGCCCGTTTTCACGCGCCATTTACGCATTTTGCGATTGTGCGCTACCCTTCACGCTTACGGGCGTGAATTCGCGAGGTGATGACGATGAAAGTGCTCTTCGTTTGCACGGGCAATTTGTGCAGGAGCCCGATGGCGGAATACTTGGCGAGGGAAATCGCACGACAAAAAGGCATTGAGGTTGAAGTTAAGTCGGCGGGAACTTGGGCTGTTTACGGTGAACCCGCAACGGAAGAGACAATTGCTGTCTTACAGGAGTTGGGCATTGACGCAAAGATGCATCGCTCCCAACCTCTGGATTGGGACTTGCTGGATTGGGCTGATTTGGTCTTGACGATGGAAGAATGGCACAAGCGACAGATACTTGCGAAAGTTCCTGAAGCCAACGGCAAAGTTTTCACGCTGACGGAATTCGTGGGTGAAGAAGGCGAAGTCCCAGACCCATACGGGACTGCAAGGCACGCCTACAGGCAAGTCCGAGACCAAATCCGAAGGCTGGTTGAAAAGGCGCTGGAGAAAATCGCTTTGACGGCAAAGAGGTGAGGCGAATGTCGGCACAACACTCGCACCAAATTCACCGCGCTCACGCCGAAGCCATCAAGTCCGTCCGATGCGCCGTCTTGACAATCAGCGATACTCGGACTGAGGAAACTGACACAAGTGGCAGTCTAATTCGCAAGTTGCTTGAATTGGACGGTCACTCGGTTGTCCGATACCAAATCGTCCGCGACGAAATTTGGCAAGTCCGCAAAGTTGTCGTGGATTGGTTGACTGACGGAGAGGTTGACGCTATCATCACAACGGGCAGCACGGGCGCATCGCCAAGGGATGTAGCCGTTGAAGCCATTGAACCTTTGCTGGACAAAAGGCTTGAAGGTTTTGGCGAACTGTTCAGGCGATTGAGTTACGATGAAATTGGCAGCGCAGCAATAATGAGCCGAGCGTTTGCAGGAGTGGCGAACGGGAAAGTCGTCTTCTGCTTGCCCGGCTCGCCCAACGCTTGCCAGTTAGCGTTGCAAAAACTCATTTTGCCAGAACTTCGCCATCTCGTCTGGACAGTTCGCGCACAAAAAACTTAGAACCTTCAGCGCCGAACAGACAACGATTGAAAAAGAGGCGATGAGTTATGGCGGAGAAGGCTGAACTGGCATTTGGAGCAACTGTCGGTCAAGTGACTTGGAAAATGGTCCAGCAGGCGAGGGGCTGGATTCGCCAATATTTGCGCCGAACGCCGCTCGTTGAAGTCCCAGAACTTTCGGATTTGCTTGGGGTCAGACTTCTCCTGAAAGCCGAAAACCTTCAATGGACGGGCGCATTCAAAATTCGTGGCGGGCTCGTCAAGTTGCTGAGCGTCCCAGAAGAATTGAGGCAGCGGGGTGTCGTTTGTGCTTCAACGGGCAATCACGGTAAAGGCATAGCCTTCCTCGCCCGAAAGTTCGGAATTCCTGCTTGGGTCGTCGTGCCCGAAAGGACGCCTCCTGTCAAGACCGAAGCCATAAAGGCTCTCGGTGCGAGGCTCATTCGCTTTGGCGAAACTTACGCTCAGGCAGAAGACTTCGCGAAAGCCTTTGCCGCCGAGCGTGAACTCGTTTACGCGCCCAGTTTTGACGACCCTTGGGTCGTCGCAGCCCAAGCCACCATCGCTTGGGAGATTTTGGAGGACGAGCCAGAAGTTGACACAATCGTCGTGCCTGTCGGCGGTGGTGCCTTGCTCGCTGGGACTCTCATAACTGCTCACCAGTTGAAACCGTCCCTCAGGGTCATCGGGGTTGAATCCGAAGGAGCACCAGCCTTGACAACTTCCCTTTCAATCGGCGAGGTCGTGACATTGCCTGAAGTCCACACTCAGGCTGAAGGCATTGCAGTTTCGCGCCCTGGAACGGTGCCTTTCCACATCGTCAAGGAACTGCTTGAAGAGCCGCTGGTGCTTGTCAGCGATGAGGAGATGAGGGAAGCGGTTCGTTGCATAGTCCGATTTGCCAAGTTAGTTCCTGAACTGGCTGGCGCAGCGGCAGTTGCTGCGTTGCTTTCTGGCAAAATCCATTGCGAACCGAACTCCGTCGTTGCCTGCGTTGTTACGGGCGGAAACATTGACCTTGAGTTGCTGCGTGAAATTTTGTAGTGCCGTGTTGAGTGCTGAAAGCGCTCGGAGCGAGCATGGAAACTTTTTGGCGTCAATGGGCTGACCCGCGTGAGCGGCTAAAGTGGGTTCAACAGTTGGTGACCGAAAACCAGCGTCACCCGTTTGCCTTTCTCTGGCGGAGCGAAAGTTGGGCAGGGGTTGCTGCAAGGCGGAACCTTATCGGGCTGAAACTCAAAAGAGACGAACCGCTCAGGCTCAAACTCATCAAAGGCATCCTGAGCGAGCAATATCCCCGAGGTGGGTTCAGAAGTTCCATCGGTTGGACAGGATTGAGGCTTTTCCAGTTGGCTGAATTGGGAGCGCCACCAGACTACCCGTCAATTCAACGAGCCCTTGAATGGCTGCGCAAACGACAAGACTATGACGGCAGTTTGCTTGAAATGCCGAGAGTGCCAACGGCTTACCCAAGTATCTGGGGCGAGGAACTCCGATTCCCTCCAATGGCTGTCGGTGTCACCGCTTTCGTCTTGTGCGGTGTCTTGAGATGGGACAGGGAAAGCAGTTGGGTGAAAAGGGCGGTCGTTTGGGTCGCAAGGCAAATCGCCGAAAGCAAAACCATTTGCTGCCGCTCCTGTGCCGTCCATGCCCTTCATGCCCTCAGCATCAGCCACCATGAAAGTTTGGTGGTCAAAGTTGCCGTTGAGAAGTTGGTTGAATGGTTTGCCGAACACCAAACGGAGCAAGGCGAATGGTTTGCCTTTCCTGAAGCCTCCTTTGCCGTCTTGTTTGGGTTAGGTGTTTGCCCGATGCCAGAAGCGAGATGGCAAATTGCAAAGGCGTTGCCTGTTTTGGCTGGCATGCAATATTCCGACGGCGGCTGGGGACGAACTTACCGAGCCGAAAAGACTTGGCTGGTGGCGAAAGCCTTGCTCTTCCATGAACTCCTTGACGCTTTCGTATCCTTGACAGAACAATGCCCCTGGCTCGTCCGACCGGCAGAGTGGCTTGATAGGTTGCCTCCCTCTTTGGACGAGCCGAGCGCCGCAGTTTGACCCTCAAGGATTTGGGTCGGGATAGCGACCGTTCCACCAACGATTGTCAGGCACTCCAATGCCGGGGAAAACAACTTCCACCCTCATCCATTTGGCATGACCATCGCAGAAGGCGAAATTGGCGCCTCAATCAGCGTTAAGGCTCGCTGACCGTCCTGCATAGGCATGACCCCCTTGTCACGATTTGAACAAAGGCAGGATTGACAGGGACGGTCAGGAGCGTTATGCTGGCGATAGGCTTAGGGGCGGCAACTCTCCTGACCTGGGATGGGCGGAGGCGCCACTCCGCATGCCGACTATCACTGGCTGGCGGTGCGAGTAATGTGGCGTTGGATGTGGCGCACCATTAGGGAAGCCAAGTCATCGGTTTCGTAGGGATAAGCGTAAACGATGGGCACATTGGGATGATGCTGGCGGGCTTTGGCGATTTTGCCTGGGATGTCCACTTCGCTGTGTGTGCCACCGCGAATGAACATCGTGGACACGACGACAACTTTCGTTGCGCCCTGTCGGACGGCTTCGTCAATGCCCTCGTCCACATCCAACCCACAGAACTCGTTGTGAGTCACGACGACGATGGAGAAGTTGCCCATCTCTTTGATGCGTTGGGCTAACTCCTTGACGGCAGCGTCGTAAGGGTCATTTTTGGGCGTTCGCGGATATTGGCGAACTTCCCGCTCCAAGGCATGGTAACGCGCCACCAAATCGGCAGGCGCTTTCTCTTCGCCACCTAAGGCATCTATTTGGGCATGCAAGCGGTACAGTTCCCGCAATTTCTCATGGGGGAAATCTTTTGGAGGCATTCCGTGCCCCACGACCACGACGGCTAACCTCTCACTTTTCGCCTCGGCGTTGACGCCTGTCACCTTAGCGAAACCCACGACGAGAGCAAGGGTGGCAAGAGCGCTTGCCCACAGCGTCCATGCTCGTTTCATCACAGGTCACCTCCGTAGGGATGGGATGGTGCAGTGAAAAGCCGACAGGCTAATTCGCTTGTTGCCTTCTTCCATCACCTCCTTTCGCGGGTTTGAACCGTTGCCATCTCAATCGTTGTGGTAGGTGTAACGATAGGCGACATAGAACCCGTCCTGAGGGCGGGTGCGACGGTCATAGGCTTGGCTGGCTCCCAGCCATTTGGCATGCCCGTCGCAGAAAGCGATGTTGATCCCGTTCATGTGGCGGGCTGCTATGGCACCCGTTACAGGGTCAGGTGTTAAAAGCCAAGATGGGTCAGCAGGTTGCTCCGGTCCGGGGCCAGGCGCACCTGGCGGTTTCGCCCAACCAAAATAGAAGTTGCCTGTCCATTCATGGACAGCAACTGTTCCCACTGGGTCTTCCACGATAGCTTCGTGTTTGCCCATCGGATGCCACCCGGCTAATGGGTTGTGGAAGTGATAGGCAAGGTTGCAAGCGTAACCGCTGAACGGACCTGAGCCTCCGGGGTCCAAGCCCAGCAAAATCTGGTGGCTTGCGTAATCAATGCCGTTGTATCGCGCAATGCCGTTCAAATGGGGGGCTTGAGGGCAGACGAAAATTTGCCAGTTACGGATGTAGGGGCTGATGGCATGCTGCCATTGGTAACTGCCTGGTGCCCTTCTTGCCACGAGTCCATAAGCGTGCCTCGGAAACCATTCATCGTAGTCGGTGGCATACATACGGACAGCAGTGGCGATTTGGCGTTCGTTGTGCAGCCCTGCCGTTTGACGCGCTTTGGCGCGAGCGGCGCTGAAGACGGGAAACAACAAGGCTGCCAGAATCGCCACGATCGCAATCACCACCAGCAATTCAATTAGCGTGAACGCCTTCCGACCCAACATCTCCTTGCACCTCCTGAGACGGTTTTTGAACGGCAATCAGCGGAGCCAACACTCCGTTGCCCCTTTCGCCTTTTTGACCTGCCGCTTTCTCTTACGCAAAATCACCACCAAAAGTTAGCCTCTCGGTAGTGTCAGGGAAAACCCTGATGGTTTTAAGTCTCCTATCGGCTGGATTGAAGGTAAGCGGAAACGACTTCCTCAGGTGCGCCGTCGGCTCGGATTTGCCCTCTGTCAAGCCAAATGACCCTCGTTGCGATTTGGCGCACCCAATCAAGTTCGTGAGTGACCAAAACGACGGCTTTGCCCTGACCTTGAAGTTGCTGAAGCGCTGAAAGGGCTTTCTGCTGAAATGCAGCATCGGTGCTTTGCAACTGTTCGTCAACGAGGAAAATGTCAGCGTCGACATGCATGCCCAAAGCGAACCCGAGCCGAACAGTCATGCCCAACGAGTAAGTCCTCATCGGCGCTTGCTCGTATCCGACCAACTCGGCGAACTCAAAAATGCTTGGCAGTCTCCTCACCATTTCAGCCAAAGGTATGCCCAAGACTGTGCCGACGAAAAGCAAATTTTCCTCAGCCGTCAGTTCTGGGTGGAAGCCTCCTGTCACCCCAAGCAAGGCAACGACACGCCCAAAAGTTTCAACAGTTCCATCGGTCGGTTGGTAAATTCCAGCGATGGTTGCCAACAAAGTCGTTTTGCCCGAACCGTTGCGACCAATGATGCCCAACAACTCACCAAACCGAACTTCAAGGTCAATTCCTTTCAGCGCCACTACTTCAACTGGCTTCCACCTGCCAAAGGACAAAAGGGCTTCCTTCAAAGTCCTCGGAACGGCTCGGTAACTGCGAAAGACTTTCCAAACATTGCTAAGCCTGATGGCGACTTGGCCGAACTGAGCCATTCACTTTGCCCCTTTCAGCCTCATTTGCTTTCATCGCCGCAAAAGAGGATAACGCTTTGTCAGCGCAAAGTCTCTCCTTTCGCCCTTCAACCAAGCCTTAAGGTGGCAGTTGACAGGTGGGCATCTGGTTGCAAGTTGAGAATTCTGGGTTAGCGGCGAGTTGAGGACAAGTCGAACGGACAACGCCATGCACTCTCGGGGGCAAGGACACATTTGAGGGGCTTTCATTTTTCCCCTTCAAGGTGCAAAATTGAGAGCGCCCAAACGGTTTTGCGGCTTTACGCCGCTAACACAGCCTTTGCCCTAATTTCACGGAGGAACCCACCATGACCGAAGCGGAATTGAGGGAACTTCAGGCTGTTGAGCGGGTCGCTCAAGTCAGGGAAGCGATTTTCGGCGAACTGCGCAAAGTCATAGTCGGTCAAACTCAGGTCATTGAGCAACTTCTCATCGCCCTTTTGGCTAAAGGGCATTGCTTGCTGATTGGCGTTCCCGGGCTCGCAAAGACCTTGTTGGTCAGCACCCTCGCAAGGGTTTTGGACCTGAGTTTCAAGCGAATTCAGTTCACGCCCGATTTGATGCCCAGCGATATCTTGGGCACCGATGTCCTTCAGGAAGACCCTGAAACGGGAAGGCGAAGGTTTGAGTTCATGCCGGGTCCAATCTTCGCAAACATCATCTTAGCCGACGAGATTAACCGGGCGCCACCGAAAACTCAATCGGCGTTGCTTGAAGCGATGCAGGAACGCAGGGTGACCGTCGGTGGTCGCACTTACGAATTGCCTCAACCCTTTTTCGTCTTGGCTACGCAAAACCCTATTGAGATGGAAGGCACTTACCCGCTCCCAGAAGCGCAACTTGACAGATTTTTGTTCAGTGTCGTGCTCGATTACCCATCCGAGAGCGAAGAGGAAACCATCGTTAACTTGACGACCTCGGCTTATGAACCCGACCTGAAAGTGGTGATGGGAAGGGACGAACTGCTTGAGGTGCAAAATTTGGTCAGGCTCGTTCCTGTCCCCGAACGGGTCAGCAAATACGCAGTTCAACTCGTCCGAGCGACGAGACCCAAAGAAAGCCACGCGCCAGAGTTCATCCGGCAGTGGGTTCAATGGGGCGCTGGACCGAGAGCGTCGCAAGGACTGATTTTGGGAGCAAAGGCAAGAGCATTGCTTTACGGGCGGACTGCGGCAAGTTGCGAGGATGTGAGAGCCGTTGCCTTGCCCGTCCTTCGCCACCGTTTAGTCCTCAACTTTGCCGCCGAAGCGGATGGAGTTTCGCCGGAGCAAATCATCTCCCGCCTCTTGCAAACCGTCCCCGAACCATAAACCGTCGAGTTTGGCAAGTGTCACAAGTTTGGGCTCGTCTTTTTCATCCGCACAACCTTCAACGGGCGCTGACGATGTGTGTCCCATAACGGTTTTGCGGCAAAATAAAGAACGGCTGGCAGCAAGTGGCAGGGTGGGACGGGCGACCGCAGGTGGCGCTGTTTTAAGGGACGGCGCTACCTGAGGAAAGTCCGGCCTCCATAGGGCAGGGCGCTCGTCGAGACTGGCGACGGAAGTTCGCCAGTCAAGGCGAGGAAGTTGCTCTGGCGAGATGCTGGGGCAACTTCGGAAAGTGCCACAGAAACCATACCGCCGTCGGGCTAAGCGGCACTGTGGCTTCCGCTGCCAGCCGCTGCAGTGTTCGCGTTTCCCGGCGGTAAGGGTGAAATGGTGGGGTAAGAGCCCACCAGCACGACCGCGAGGTCGTGGCTGGGCAAACCCCGCCCGGAGCAAGACCAAATAGGGGGGCGCTATCAGGTTGCCCGCCGATGCCCCCGGGTCGGTCGCTTAGAGAAATGGTCGCCAGCGTCAGGGCTAAAACCTGACGCCACAGAAGCCGGCTTACAGTCTCACCCTGCCACTCCCTTGCGTTAAACTTTTTGCGGGGAAAATCTTAGCAAGAAAGGAGCGAGGGACATGGCGGCAGAGCAAGTGGTTGTCCACAAGGGTTTGGAAGGCATCTATTTTGACACGACGCGTATTTGCCACATTGACGGTCAGCGCGGAATCCTTCTCTATCGCGGCTACAACATCCACGACCTCGCAGCCAACGCAACTTACGAGGAAGTTTGCTACCTTCTCCTGCACGACCGTCTCCCAACTAAGCAAGAGTTGGCTGAGTTTGATGCTGCTCTGAAAGCGAATCGCACACTCCCTCAACCTGTCATGGATGTCATCCGCGCTTTCAAGGACGGTCACCCGATGGATGTCTTGCGGACAGCGGTTTCGGCGCTTGGAACTATCGATCCCGATGTCAAGGACATGTCACCAGAAGCGAACTTGCGCAAAGGCATCCGGCTCATCGCTCAATTCCCGACAATCGTTGCAGCCCACGAACGAATTCGCAAAGGCTTGGAACCAGTCCCGCCTCGCGATGATTTGGGACATGCTGCCAACTTCCTGTGGATGCTCAAAGGTGAAGAACCCGACCCAGACGCAGCAAGGGCAATGGACCTTGACTTTATTCTGCACGCCGAACACAGTTCCAACGCTTCCGCCTTCGCTGCCCGTGTAGCGGCATCGACTTTGGCTGACATGCACTCCGCCGTTGTAGCAGCCATCGCTGCACTGAAAGGACCGCTCCATGGTGGGGCAGCAGAAGCAGTCATGGAAATGGTTGAAGCCATTGGTGAACCTGAGCGAGCAGAAGCGTGGGTTCAAGAACAACTGGCGGCGAAAAAGCGCATCATGGGATTCGGTCACAGGGTCTACAAGACTGAAGACCCGCGAGCGAGGCACTTGCGCGAACTTTCCCGCATCTTGGGCGAAAAGTATGGCGACCCCAAGACATTCCAAATCCTGCAGAACATTGAAAAGGCGATGGAGCCGATGCGGGCGAAAGGCATCTATGTCAATGTTGACTTCTACGCCGGCAGCATCTACCACTACCTCGGAATTCCCGCCGACCTTTACATCCCCATTTTTGCCATCGGGCGCATAGTTGGATGGGTTGCCCACATCATGGAGCAATATTCCGACAACCGATTGCTGCGACCGCTTCTTCATTATGTCGGTCCGATGGAGCGGGAATGGGTGCCCATTGAGCAGCGAGGTTGACGCTCCCCAAAAAACTTTCAGCTTGACAGCGAAAGGGCATGGGTCATCCCATGCCCTTTGTTTTGTGCAAGGCTGTCCCAAAACAGCGGAGAGGGATGGGATATGCGAAGTTTGCTTTTAACGGCGCTCTTGCTGTTTTTGCCCGTGGTTGCGCTTGCCCAAGTGGAAGTGAACGGGAAAGGTGAACCCGTTGCCCTTCAAAACGCCCAGTGGCAAGGGGCGAAAATTTCCACGCCATTTGGAGTTGTTGATGGATGGCGAACTCGGACACGCACTCAAAATCCGCACTACCTTGTCTTCTGGATTGAGCCAATGAGAAAGGTCGTAGAAGTCTCGTTCATTGTCAAAGCGCCACCGAAAGGGCAAAGAGGCTTGACCTTTGGACTCAGTTACGGTGCGCCGACGCATTGGGCAAACGAGGCGATAAGGTTGGCACTTGGGGGCAATGGATTCGTCTTGCAACGGGATGTGGGCGATTGGTTCACTTGGCGCAGCCGTTTCTCATGGTTGACAGTCCAACCGTTCGCTTTTGAGCAGTGGCTCAAAGTCCAAATCGTCGCCGACCCAACGATCGGGGCTTTTCGGTTGTGGCTCAACGATAAACTCGCTTCTGACCTTTTGCCTTTCCTTTCACCTGTGCCTCAAATCTCTTGCTTCTTCCTGTTTAACGGCGAAGGCGATGGCGCAACTATTGAGGTCGGCGAACCAGAGTTGGAAATCGGAACCTTACCTAACGCACCAAAAAGTTTGCAAGTCGTCCCTGTCGGTCATGACCGATTGCTTTTGCGCTGGCAACCATCCGAGACGCCACAAATCCGAACTTACCACATTTATCGTCGCCACAAGTTGATTGCGGAAGTCCCCGCCAACCAAACCGAGTGGGTGGACGAAAAAGTTCAAAGCGGCGAAGCCTACAGTTACTTCGTCACCGCAGTTGCTGAAACTTCGGTGACAGGGCACAAAGGGCAAGGGACAGGAAAAGAGAACACGCTTCAGGGCGAGCACAACACCGAAAGTTTGCCTTCATGGAGCGATGCCGCAATGCCTTTCCCAAAACGCTCTCCCATCGTTCAAACTCACTCATCTGCTGCTCGCTACGATATCGTTGTGATTGGAGCGACGCCAGCCGGAATTGCCGCTGCCATCTCCGCCGCCAGATTAGGGCATAAAGTCGCTTTGGTTGAACGGACATCCCACATCGGTGGGATGATGACAGGCGGACTTTCTGCAACCGATCGCCGCTACCGTCAAGCGTCGGGTGGATTGTTCGCCGAATTTCTGAGACGGGTTGAACAATTCTACCGACAAGCCTACGGCGAAAATTCGCCACAGCACCTCGCTTGCCGCGACGGCTACCTGTTCGAACCGAAGGTTGCTTTGCAGGTCTTTTGGCACATGCTTGCTGAAGCGCAAAGTTTGGACCTTTACCTGCGCCACGAGTTAGCGGGTGTGCTCAAAAATGGCAACCAAATCCTTGCTGTCTTGCTCCACGACAAAACTCGCGGCATCCGACGGAAGGTGGAAGGAAGCGTTTTCATTGACGCCACCTATGAAGGTGATTTGGCAGCGATGGCTGGGGTTCCGTATCGGGTCGGGCGAGAAGGAAGGCACGAGTTTGGCGAAGAATATGCGGGCGAAGTCTTTTGGGACAGTCGGACCAGAGAAATCACTTTCGGCAAACCCGACGGCGACAGAAAGGTGCAGGCTTACAATTATCGTTTGACTGTGACGAAACGGGCTGACAATCGGAGCCTTATAGCAGCACCACCAAATTACAATCCCGACCATTACGCTGAAATTGCCGAGCGAGTGCTCGAAGGGGTTTTGTGGCATCCGATGGAGATTGTCAGCCTTGTCAAATTGCCACAACAAAAATTTGACGCCAACAACACGCCAGGACCTTTCCCATCAACAGACTTCATTGGTGCAAACTACGATTACCCTGAAGCTGATTGGCAACGCCGCGAGCAAATCGCCCGCGAACATCGCAACTACATCCTCGGCTTGCTTTATTTCCTGCAAACTGACCCAAGATTGCCCAACGAATTTCGCGTCGCTGCTCAGCATTGGGGTTTAGCAGCGGACGAGTTTTTGGACAACGAAAACTTCCCGCCGCAACTCTATGTCCGCGAGGCTCGCCGCATCATCGGCGAATACATCTTCACTGAAAACGATGCCCGTCCAGTTTTTGCGGGGCGACGCGCCCCAGTCCACGAAGACAGTGTCGCCGTCGCCGAGTATCCCATTGACAGTCACGCTACAACCCCGCGTGACCCGAACAACCCATATTTGCACGAGGGCTTTTTCTACTTGCCTCAAATCACAGTTCCATCCCATGTGCCTTATCGGGTCATGATTCCGACGGGACAGGGGACAAGGGACAAGGGGCAAGGAGAGGCAATTGACAATTTGCTGGTTTGTGGTGCGGTGTCGGCAACGCATATCGGTTTCGGGACGCTCAGGCTTGAACCTGTTTGGATGGCATTGGGACAGGCTGCAGGAACTGCTGCCCACTTGGCTTTGACCTTCTTACCCCGTCCCGCGTCCCACGCCCCTCGTCCCGTATCCGTCCGCACCATTCCCATTGACCAACTGCAACGGTTGTTGCTGAAGCATGGGCAGGTCATCGCTTTCTTCCACGATTTGCCACCTGCAGGCACTGAAGAATTTGAAGCTGCGCAATTTTTCGCTGTGCGAGGCTTCTTTGACACCTACGAATTGCGAGCGAGCGAACCATTGGACGAGGGAGCAGCCAGAAAGATACTGCACCGGTTCGCTGGATTGGTTCGCCTACCATTGCCTTACGCTTTCGGAACTGCTCACAAGCAACCGACCCAAAGCGATATCCTCCGTTGGCTTGCGGCGCTGCTGAAGTGTCCTGCGGACGAAATTTTGAACCGCATTCGCATTGACAACTTCCGCCCTGACGCCCCGCTAACTCGCGGTCAAATTTGCGTTTGGCTCTACCGGCTTTGGTGGTCAGTCCGTTGAAACGCTCAACTTTAGTGGTTAGGGAGATTGGGAAGTGGTTGGTGATGAAATTTCGTTTCATCGTTGATGAAGACTTGCCAGTAGCGCTTGCAGAAATGCTGAAGCGAAAGGGGCACTGGGCGGAACATGTTTGCCAAACTGGATTGAGGGGTGCTGATGACTTGACAGTTTTTAAGTATGCCCAAATCCAGAAAGCGACTTTAGTCACCGCTGACAAGGGTTTTAGTGACATCCATCGCTTTCCCATCGGTAGCCACTATGGCATCATTGTGCTTAGGCTTAAAAGGCGCAAACGCGATGAAATTATGCAAAGGTTCTGCCAAGCTCTTTCGCAGGTTGAAAGACTCCCCTTACGGGGCAGGTTGATTGTCGTTACCGACTTCAAAGTTCGCATCCGTTAGGGTAGGTGACAAAGATGGACTGGAGGAAGCGCATTGTGCAAGACCGAAACATCCATTTCGGTAAGCCGGTAATCAAGGGCACGAGAGTGACCGTTTCGGCACTTGTTGCGGCAATTGCTTCTGGCGACCCTATAGAACAAGTGGCAGAAGATTATGGGGTTAGCATGGACGATGTTCGCGCTGCTATCAAATTCGCCGTTGCGCACGCAGAAAGTGTTTTTGACTCACTGCTCCATGAACCAATGCCCAGAGTTGTTAGCAAGTTCGGACGAAACCAAGTGATCAGGATTTTGCGCCTTCTGAGATGGCGCGGAGGGACCTTGGAACATAAGGTGAGAGAGGCACTGCAGATTTTGAACGAGATAAAACGCAGCGGTTTAAAGTCGGCGAGGCAGAGATTTGGACATGACAACTTGAGGGAAGTGCTTCTGGTTGCTGCCGAATTGTCGGAGAGAGTTTGCGAAGTGAGAGAACTTTCAGTTACTTCTGAGAGGCAGCGAAGTTAAACTTGCAGATGCCATGCGCATAGGGATTGATGCTCGTGTCTTGTTTGGACCTCACACAGGTGACCGAACTTATTTGCTGAACCTGTTGCGGCAATTCGCCGCAATGGATTTGCCCCACGAGTTTTTGCTGTTCACCGACCGAGTTGAGCCACTTTTTTGGGGGACGAGGGACAGGGGACAAGGGGCAAGTGAAAGTTTTCCTGCCAACTTTAGGTTCGTCCGATTGCCTAAACTCTCTCGTTGGCTATACACTGGCTTTTTGCTCCCGCGAGCCTGCGCCACCTACCGAGTTGACTTGCTCCATGTCCAATACATTGCGCCCTTGACAACTCCTTGTCCTTTGGTCACGACTGTCCACGATGTCCACTGGAAGCGCTTCCCCGAAACTTTCCCGACAAAAGACCGCCTGTTGATGGACATTTTCCTGCCGTTGACCTTTCGCCGAGCCACTTTCGTAATCACCGATTCCTACGCTTCCCGAAGTGACTTGGTTCATTTCTTCCGCGTCCCACCCGACAAAATTCGTGTCATCTACCTTGCCGCCGAGGAACGATTTTTCAATCGGCTTCTCGAGACCGAGCGTCGCAGCGTTTTGGAGCGTTACGGCTTGACGGAGGGATATGTCCTCTTTGTCGGCGTCATTCAGCCACGCAAAAACCTTGAACGGTTGCTGCATGCTATTGCCTTGCTCCGCCCACGAGTTGAGTGTTGCCGCTTGGTCATCGTCGGCAAAATTGGCTGGAAGACTGAAGAGTTGTTTCTGCTCGTTGATAAGTTGGGGCTTAAAAGATGCGTGAAGTTCACAGGCTATGTCCCTGACGACGACTTGCCTGCCATTTATCAAGGTGCGACCGTTTTCGCCTACCCAGCGCTTTGGGAAGGATTTGGGTTGCCCGTTTTGGAGGCAATGGCGAGTGGCGTGCCTGTCCTGACTTCAAACACTTCTTCGCTGAGAGAAATCGCCGAAGGAGCAGCAGTGCTCGTTGACCCTTTGAGCGTCAGGGACATTTTTGAAGGCTTGCACCGATTGCTCACTGACGATGACCTAAGGAACGATTTACGCCGACTGGGGCTTGAGCGAGCCAAAAAATTTTCGTGGCGCAAAACCGCCGAGGAGACTTTACGAGTCTACGGGAGCGCGAAAAGGTGAAGGGAATGTCCGAGCCAATCGTTTCGGTCATCATCGTCAACTGGAACACGAGGGAGCATCTCCGCCGCTGCTTGCAATCTTTAACCCAACACTCCGCACACTACACACCGCACTTTGAAATCATCGTTGTGGACAACGCTTCCGTTGACGGGAGCGCCGAAATGGTTCGGAGCGAGTTCCCGCATGTTCGCCTGATCGCTAATGACCGAAATCTCGGTTACGCTGCTGCCAACAACCAAGGGGCGAAAGTGGCAAAAGGACGCTACCTTTTGCTTCTCAACCCTGACACCATTGTGCCGAGCGAAGCGATTGTTCGTTTGGTTGAATTTGCCGAGGCTCGTCCCGATGCGGGCATCGTGGCGCCGAAACTCGTTTATCCCGACGGCAGTCTGCAACCTTCGGTTCGCTCTTTCCCGACACCTGCAGCGCTTTTCTTCTCGGCGCTTTGGCTTGACAAAGTTTTTCCAAAGTCTCGCACCTTTGGTCGCTACCGCATGACTTGGTTTCGCTACGACCAAGTTGCCGAAGTTGACCAACCAATGGCATCGGCTCTTCTGGTTCGCAAAATTGCTTGGGAGCAAGTTGGCGGCATGGACGAAACGATGCCGATTTTTTTCAACGATGTTGACTTTTGCTGGCGGTTGAGGAAAGCGGGTTGGCGCATTTACTTTGTTCCCGACGCTTTTGTTGTTCATCATCACGGTGCCAGCACTCGGCTTTTGGGCATCGGCAAGGCTTTGGCGACCCACAAAGGATTGCTCCGCTTTTACGACAAGCACTTCCAACCGCTGTTGCCCGCTCCGCTTTACTGGCTCTTGCGTTCCTTCGTTTCACTGGGAAGCCAAATTCGCATCGCTGCCTTGCTTGCCGCAAACTTATTAAAGATGCGTGCAAGCATGTAGGTGCGTAAGCGTGTAGGTTTGCATGTGTTCTTTTTGTTCAATGCTTGCACCCTTGCACGCATGCACTTTTTTGAAGCGTGGTGACAGGCTATGCGGTGGGGGCTTTTGATGGCGGCAATTTTGTGGGCGACTTTGGCTGCGGCGATTGAGCCGAATTTGCTGACCAACGGTTCGTTGGAGAGCGATTTTGATGGCGATGGTGTTGCTGATGGTTGGTTCGCCGAAATCCACCGTCAAGAGGGAGGGGATGGAACTTTTGCGCTGGACGGGAAAACGAAAGTTCTCGGTAAGTTCAGCCAGCGAATCAATCACACTTCCGAAAAGGGTTGGGTGCGAATCAGCCAAGATGGCATTCCCGCTCAACCTAACGCCCGCTACCTGTTCCGATGTTGGGTCAGGGCGAATTGCCGTTTCCTGCTCATCGTTTACGCTTTCAAGGCTGATGGCAGTTACGACACTTTTGTCATCGCCGAGGGACGAGGGACGGGAGACGAATGGAGGCTGTTTGGCGGGACTTTGACGACGCCATCCGATGCTCGCTCGTTCAAAGTCTCGTTGGTCACCGATAGCAAGGGAGTCGCCTGGTTTGACGGAGCGGAGTTAGTCTTGTTGGAGCGACCGCCATATGCTTTCGTTCCCGTTACCGCATTAGCGCCCAAAATTGATGGCGACTTGTCCGACGCCTGTTGGCGATCAGCCGAATTGCTAACTCCGTTTTTGGAGTTGGGGACAGGCAAAGTTGCTGAGCCGAAGACGGTTGCGAAAGTCGCCGCAACGCAGACTCACCTTTTCGTTGCCTTCCAATGCGACGAACCGAACCCGCAAGGGATGCGGCTGCGAACTCCCGAAAGTGGCGAACCTGCTTACACCGACGACTGCGTTGAAGTTTACCTTGACCCGCAACATACCCACAGCGGCTTCTGGCAATTCGTCGTTACGCCGAAAGGCAACAAGTGGGCTCAGTATGTTGAACCATCACAATGGGCACGAGTTTGGTGGCTCTTGCCACGACCTGCCCAAAAGATTGTCGCTAACGGCTGGCAATGCGCTTCCCAAATCGGTGACAAGTTCTGGACAGCGGAAATCGCCATCCCGTTCGCTTTGCTGGGTTTCAAACCGCAAGCAGGTTCGGTGATGGGCATCAATTTGTGCAGGTCACGAAAAACGGGACAAGGGACACAAGGCGCAAGACAGGGAGAGCAAAACAGCGCTTTCGCTTACTTCGTGGCTCAAACTTTCCAGCGACCAGAAAAGTTCCCGCATGTGGTTTTGGTAGGGACTGGGGAGCAGGGGCTGGAAAGTAAAGTCAAGTCAGTGAGCGTCAAGACCGACGAGACAGCAGTTGATGCACCGATAATGCTCACGCCTAAACCGCAAAGAATTGTCGCTTACGGCAAACAGCAAATGAAGATACAACCCACTGTCCAAATTGTGTTGCCAAAGGGAGCAACCGAACTTGAACGGACAGGGGCAAAGCAATTGCTTCAAACGCTGAGGCAAGTTGGTATCGCTGCAGCAATTTCGCCGCAACTTGAGGCTGACGCTTCTTCAATCGTTCTCGCCACTGCCGACAGATTGCCAAAACTTCCCTTTGACCTTCCGCTCGCTAAACTCCGAACCTTTTTCGCCCAACGGGGCGACGAAGCATATGCAATTTTCGCTGGGACGGGGGACGAGGGGCGAGGGACGAGAAAGGCAAGACCAAATTCGCACGCCCCGCGCCCCACGACCCGCGTCCCATCCGTTGTGATTATCGGTGCATCTCCGAGGGGAGTTTTCTACGGGGTTCAGACGCTGCGGCAGTTGTTGTTTTTCTCCTGTCGCCAGAAAGGTCTCGTTTTGCTTCCGCCATGCGAAATCTGGGACTATCCAGACTTGAAACTGCGTGGTTGGCATTTCATTGCCCCGTTGCGCCACGAACTTTCGTTTGCCGAAAAGTTTTTGGAGTGGCTGGCGTTGATGAAATTCAACACACTGGTCATTGAGGTTGACGACCGCTTCCCTTACGAGCGACATCCAGACATCGCTCACCCGCAAGCACTGACGAAAGAGCAATGGCGGCATTTCATCGCTAAAGCACGGCAACTCGGCTTTGAGGTCATCCCGCAAGTGCAAACCTTCGGGCATTTTGGTTATGTTCTCAGCAAGCCTGCTTACCGCCACTTGAGCGAATTGAGTGAACCGCACCCACGATGGGGCTTTTACGCTTACTGCCCTTCCAATCCCGAAACCTATCGGCTTGTCTTTGACTTGTTTGATGAGGTGCTGGAGGTTTTCAAGCCGAAATGGTTTCACATCGGGCACGACGAAATCACCTTCGTGCCCATCGGCGTCTGCGACCGTTGCAAGGCGACGGGCAAGCCTGCTTGGCAGTTACTGGCAGAGGACATTCAGCGACTTCACGACTACTTGAAGGCGAAAGGGATTGAACGGGTGGCGATGTGGTGCGACCAATTGGAACATGACCGAACAGGTGGCTACGCTCCCTTCTTCACTCATTTCGCAGCGGACCTTATCCCGAAGGACATCGTTCAATTCTGCTGGCACTATGATGCCCGCCAAACTTTCCCGTGGCTCACGAGGCTGAAGGACAAAGGCTTTGATGTCGTCGCTTGCGGTTGGTATCACACCCAAAATGTCTGGAGATTTGCGGCGGAAAGTTTTGACCGAAGGGCGTTGGGCTACTGCGGGACGACTTGGTATGGCGTGACGGGATTTTCAACTCAGGTTGACTTGATGACAGCAGTCGTGTTGGGCGCTCAAAACTCTTGGTCGGTTGACAACCCGCCAGTTGAAAAAGCACCGCACCCGACAAACATCGCCCAAGACTTGTGGGCGCTGGTGGGTGAACGAAATCGGTGGCGTGAGGGAGTGAGTGAGTTCACTTTCGTGGATTTGTCGCATTCCGTCAGCGCATCGCTGACAAGGTGGGGCAACGAGGGAATCATCCCTGACCGATGTCCTGACTTGGAACTTGCGACTTCGGAAATTTGGTGCGACGGCGTTCCGTTCAGGTTGGCCAAAGCAGGCAATTCACCGCCGCAAGTTATTGCTTTGTCAAGCAGCGAGACAAGCCACGAGACTGCGCCCGATTTGGTTGCAATCCCGATTGTCTCGTCCCGCCGAATGAAGGCACTTTATTTGCTGATGACGACGACTTCCCGTCCCATCCGCACCGAGGACATCTACCAGCGAGGTCGCACAGACCCACGCAAGGTCGCCACGCTTATTGTCCGCCACGCTGACGGCTCTGAGGAACGAGTTGAGTTGATTTTCCGGCGGCACTTGACAGAATGGAACGACCGGTTGGGATGCACTGACGCACGGGTCGCTTGGCAGGGCAAGACAAGGCAGGGTTACTTGGTGACTTTGTGCGCTTTTGAGTGGCGAAATCCGAAGCCCGATGTGCCAATCGTTTCGGTCGCTCTTATGTCAGCGAGCACTTCGGTTCAGCCCGTGCTAATTGCAGCGACAGTAGGGAGCGATTAAGCGACGGCAATCAAAGAAACGCCAAGCATCAACAGTGCAGCAGCACCTAATTTCCGCCACCTTCCACTTTCGCCCAAAACTTCCGTGCCAAACAAAACTCCGAAAAGGACGCTCAGAGTGCGAAGCGGGACGATGTAACTGACGGGCGTGTTAGGAAGCGACATCGCCCAAAGGACAAGCAAATATGCAACTATGTTTAGGACGCTCGTCGCACTGCAGGAAATCCAGTTGCGTCGCCATTCCTTCAACAAAGTCTCCTTGCCGTATCGGATGAGCGCAATTGGCAAGACAATCACAGCGCAAACGGTATAGGCTGCGTAGATGTAAACAGCCGGATGAACACCCACATGTCCCACAGCGACTTTGTCAATGACGCTGTAAACGCTATACATCAACCCGACGAGCCATGCTGGCAGTGCGGATGGGACGAAAAAACTGCCAAGGTGGGATGCCAAGTTCGGCTGCCACTGCAAGGTAAAGACTCCTGCCAGCACCGAAGCAATTCCGAGAAATCCCAACGCACTTGGTCGCTCACCCAGCAAAGCCATGCCCCAAATAACTGTCAATGCCGGTCCGAGCCCGCGAGAAAGGGGATAGGCGAAAGATAAGTCGCTGACTAGATACGCTTGAGCCAGAGCGACGAAATATGCGGCGTAAACGATGCCCGTCGCAACGATGCAAATCCAACCCGCAGGAGGCAGAACGAGTTTGGGCGAAAGCAGAACAATCATCGGCAGGAAGAGGAAAGGGACGGCGATAAGGAACAGCGCCGTGAAAGCGAGTTTGTTTTCGGCACGCTTGACCAAAAAGTTCCACAGGGCATGAATTGCGCAGGACACAATCACTGACACGACAGCCAGCAATGGCATAAGTCCTTCCACCACCGCACTCGGTTTTTTGGAACGGATTGCAAACTGCAGAGTCCTTTCGTTTTGCGACTTTCAGGTGTGACGCTAAGTTAGCGGCGGTAAGTTGAGCCGGCGCAATCAATTTTCGCTGTCCCGCAGCAAAATTTTGGCGGCTGTCAAATCGGATTGGGAAAACGAAACTCAAAAGCAAGGTCGTGCAGGGAAGAGGTGAAGGTCATGTCGGGCTACATAAGTTGGGGCGAACTGGTCAAAGCCTTTTGGGGCAAAGTCCCTTTGGAGAAGGAAATTCCAGCCAACATTTTGGCTGGCACAACAGTCGGGCTGAGGCGTAGAGAAATTCCGCCCGACGCCAAAAAGGTGCGTGTGACAATTGACGGTCAGACCATTGAAGTCCCTGAGGGAACGCTCATCATTGAAGCAGCCAAGATGCTCGGCATTGACATCCCGCACTTTTGCTATCACCCGCGCCTTGAACCTGTTGGTGTCTGTCGGCAATGTCTCGTGGAAGTTGGGATGCCGAGGCGCAATCCCGACGGGACAATCGCCACCGATGAACAAGGCAACCCAATCATTCAGTGGATGCCGAAACCGCAGCCTTCCTGCACGATGACTGTCAGCGATGGCATGGTGGTGAAGGTCAAGAGCGAAGCAGCGGAAGCAGCGCGGCGAGCCGTCATGGAGTTTCTGCTCATCAACCACCCGCTTGATTGCCCCGTTTGCGACCGAGGCGGAGAGTGCCCACTGCAAAACGCAGCGTTCGTTCAGGGTCGCCCTTATTCACGCTTCACCGAGCAGAAGCGAACTTTCGTTAAGCCAATCGCCATCAGCCCACACATCGTCCTTGACCGAGAAAGGTGCATCATGTGCAAGCGATGCATCCGCTTCTGCGACGAAATCGTCGGCGAAAAGCAACTGGAGCAAGTTGAGCGGGGCTGGCGTAGTTACATCGCCGTCGCTGAGGGCGAGGAACTTGACAACATCTTTTCGGGCAATGTCATTGACATCTGCCCTGTCGGTGCTTTGACGAACTTGCACTATCGGTTCGCTGCTCGCCCGTGGGAACTGAAGCGAACCGAGACGGTTTGTCCCAAATGCCCCATCCATTGCAGCATTTTCACTGATTGCCGATTCAACCACCCTGTCCGCTTCGTCCCTGCAGGTGAAAACCTGAGGGTCAACGATTTGTGGATGTGCGACATCGGTCGGTTTGAACAACGATACCCGCACATTGAACACCGCATCGTCACCCCGTTGATGCGAATTGACGGCGAACTTCAAGAAATCGGATGGGAGCGAGCGTTGGATGCATTGGCGGAGATTGTTCGGGGCGAGGGACAGGTAACGAGAGACGAGATGGCGTTCATTGGCACGGCAGCGATGACGAACGAGGAAGCGTATTTGTTCCAGCGGTTCGCTCGAAGCGTGGTCGGGTGCGGAAATGTTGACTTCATAGAGCGCGATTCGCTGGTCAGCGAATTAGCGAGGCTTGGTGGTAAGGTTGGGTTGGGCGTTGATGTCTATTCACTGCAAAAAACGGATTGTGCGCTTGTGCTCGGCTGCAACATCTACCGACATTTGCCCATCGCTTGGCTTTGGATTTTGCAAGCGGTCAAAAAGCGTGGCGCAAAACTCATCGTTGCCGGAGTGACCGAAGATAAGCCGCGAATGAAACGGTGGGCTTGGAAGTGGATTGAGGTATCGGGAACTGAGCAGTGGCTTGACAAATTCGCCAATGCGTTGGCAGGCATGCTGGAAAGTGAGGGTGCGAGCGAAGATGCTTCGACTTGCGGGGTAGCGATTGAGACCCTTACCGAAATTGCCGATGCGCTGAAAAAAGCGGAACGACCTGTGGTCATTTGTGCGTCCAGTGAAGACCCGCAACCGATTGCTCCCGAAACTGTCGTAAAACTGCGTCAAGTTTTGGTCAAGACTGATTGGGACGCAGTTTGCTACGCCCTTCACCACTCCAACACTCGTGGCTGCATGGAGGCTGGGCTGACTCCCGACTTCCTGCCAGGTTTGCGACCCGTCAACGATGAAGCGATGCGGTTAGTGCTGCAGCGACTTTGGGGTGATGGGACACCACCGCAAAGTGGGCGCGACGCGAAAAGTGCATTGGAAGCGGCAAGAAACGGCGGATTGAAGTTCGCTTGGATAATTGACCCTTCGCCAGTTTGCGACTTGCCTGAGGAAATAGTGAACGCTTTAGCGCAAGTGCCTTACCTTATTGTCAGCGCATCGGTGAGGACTCCGTTAGCGGAGAGGGCGTGGCTCGTCCTTCCCGACCTGACTTTCATGGAGAAAAACGGCAGTTACACCAACTGGGCGGGGACAGTCCAAAGGGTGCGACGAGCCGTTGAACCGCCATCAGGTGCAAGGTCAATTGCGCGAGTTTTGATGGCGCTCTCGGAACGGTTGGGCAAACCGATTCGTTACCCGACACCAAAGGCAGTTCTGACCGAACTTGAGCATTTGAGGGTTTTGAGCGGCTTGGGTCGCAGGTGAACCCAAAGGGGGCAAAAATTTTTGTGAGGTGAGGGGCATGAGAAGCATCGGGGTCGTTGCTATGATGGCTGCATTGGTGACTTTGTGTCTGCCTCAACCGGCGAAGTTTCGCGACAGGTTCGTTTGGGTTTTCGGTTGGGGATTGGGGCGAGACGAAGATGTCCCGCAAATCGTCTCCGTTCTGGAGACAGCATCAAAGCACGGCTACAACGGTGCGGTCCTTTCGGCTGGGCTTGACATCCTTTGCAAGCGCGACGAGGCTTACTTCCGAAGGCTGGAAGAGGTCAAAAGGGCATGCGAGAGGTTGGGGCTTGAACTCATCCCGTCGGTCTTCTCCATCGGCTACGGTGGCGGAATTTTGAGCCACGACAGGAACTTGGCGGAAGGTTTGCCCGTCCGAGACGCGTTGTTTGTCGTCAAGGGCAACGAAGCCCACCTCGTCCCAGACCCCCCGGTGCAGATTGTCAACGGTGGGTTTGAGGAGTTTGAGGGCAACAAGTTGAAGAGTTTCGCTTTCCACGATCAGCCGGGCGTTGTCAGTTTCGTCGACACTCAGGTCAAGCGAACCGGAAACGCATCCGTCAGGTTTGAAAACTTCACCGCCAACCCACACGGTCACGGGCGAATCATGCAGGAAGTTGTTGTCAAGCCGTATAGGTGCTATCGGGTGAGCGTTTGGGTTAAGACCGAGGATTTGAAGCCGCAAGGGTGCTTCCGATTGCTCGTCCTTGCAGGGAACCGGGATTTAGCACCACGAACTTTCAATGTCCTACCGACTTCTGACTGGCAGAAGGTGACGATGATTTTCAACAGCCTGAAACACGAACGGGTTCGCGTTTACGCGGGAGTTTGGGGGGCTCGGTCGGGCAAGTTCTGGCTTGACGATTGGACGATTGAGGAAATTGGTCCGCTCAATGTCCTGCGCCGTCCCGGGACGCCGGTGGTTGTCAAGAGCGAGGACGGGAGCATCGTTTACGAAGAAGGCAAGGATTATGCCCCGCTCGTTGACCCCAATTTCAACTTGTGGAGAAATTTTGACCGACCTGCCCCGACAATCAAAATTTTGCCCGGCAGTCGAATTAAGGACGGTCAACGGTTGCGTGTCAGTTGGTATCACCCGATGCTGATTTACGAAAGCCAAGTCACCGTTTGCATGGGCGAACCTGCGGTCTATGAGATTTTTGAGCACGAAGCGAAATTGCTTTGGGAGAGGTTGAGGTATCGCAAAGTCCTGCTGAGCATGGACGAAGTTCGGATGGGTGGGACATGCAAAGCCTGCGAGGGCAAAAACATGGCTCAACTTCTGGGCGAGTGCATAACGAGGCAAGTCAAAGCGCTTCGCCGTTACAACCCGAAGGCTGAGATTTATGTTTGGTCGGACATGCTTGACCCAAACCACAACGCTCATCCCGACTACTATCTCGTTGAGGGCGATTTCACGGGTTCGTGGAACTTCGTGCCCAAAGACCTTATCATCGCCGTTTGGGGTGGAGCGCCGCGTGAGAAGAGTTTGCGCTTTTTTGCCGAACAAGGCTTCAGGACACTCATAGCCTGCTACTACGACGCACCTAACCTTGACGAAGTTAAGGGCTGGCTTGAACTTGTCCGCTCCATTTCCCGACCCTCGCCCCTCGTCCCCCGTCCCGGTCAAGTGCTTGGCTTCATGTATACGACTTGGGAGCGAAAGTATGACTTGCTCGGAGATTTCGGTCAATTGCTTTGGGGCGAATGAACCTTCAAGGAGGTGCTCTTTGTGGAGCCGATGACCTACCAAGCAGCGGGAGTTGATGTGCGGGGTGAGCCGGAAGCGTTGAGGCGGTTGGCTGCCATTTTGAGACCGACGGCTGATTTTTTGCCTATCGGCAAGTTGACTTTAGGCATCGGCTACTTCGCTGCAGTCGTTCAGTTGACCGAAGAATTCGCTATAGCCATCTCAACGGATGGCGTAGGGACGAAATTGCTGGTGGCAGAGATGCTTGACAAATATGACACGGTTGGAATTGACTGTGTGGCGATGAACGCCAACGATGTGCTGTGTGTCGGAGCGACGCCAACTGTTTTCGTTGACTACCTCGCTGTTGAGCGGCTTAATCCTGAAACCGTTGAGCAAATCGCAAAAGGGCTCGCTGAAGGCGCGAGGCAAGCAGGCGTTGCAGTCGTTGGCGGAGAGTTGGCTCAAATTCGTGAAATGCTGAGAGGCGTTGAGGAAGGGAAAGGTTTTGATTTGGTCGGCACATGCGTTGGCATACTTCACCCACAGCGTGTGGTCGTTGGTCAGAACATTCAAAAGGGCGATGTGGTTATTGGGTTGGCGAGTAACGGCATCCACAGCAATGGGCTAACTTTGGCTCGGCGCGTTTTCTTTGACTTGGCAAAATGGTCGCCGACGAAGTTCGTCCCCGAATTGAATTGTCCAATCGGCGAGGAACTCCTCAAGCCGACACGAATTTATGTCAAGCCCGTTTTGGCTGTGCTTGAGCGAGTCTCGGTTAAGGCTTTGGTTCACATAACGGGTGGAGGCTTCTTGAACCTTCTGCGGGTTCAAACACCTTGTCAGTTCGTGTTGGATAACCTTCCAGAGCCGCCACCTATATTCCCGCTGGTTCAGCGCTTAGGTCAAGTTCCCGATGCCGAAATGTTCACGACCTTCAACATGGGCGTTGGTTTTTGCTTGGTGGTTTCACCTGAAGATGCCGACAGAGTTGTTGAGATTTTAAGGGCGAACGGCGAACGGGCTCAGGTTATCGGCACCGTCGGGGAATTTGGGAAGCGTGAGGTTCTCGTCCCGCAGAAGGGGCTAACACTTCTGCCTCCGGATGCGTGAAGGAAAAGGCGGGAACAAGAACTCAAAGCAACGGATACTGCTTTGAGCCCTCGCTCCCGCCTCAATGTCTCAAGCCTTCTCAGGCACCGTATTCTGCATACCAAGTGGGCGACTTGCCTTTAAGTTCAACCTTACAAGCGCCTCCGAACTTCGGATGCTCAAACCAAGGGCGAGCCTTTTCTGCGTAAGCGTTGGCTCGGATGAAGTTGTAGGCGCCGACGGTTGAGAGCCACTCTTCCATCTTCGCCTCATCAGGGAAGTAGTCAAGGACGCCCTTCCAGATGGCGCGACCGCACAAGAAACCACTTGCCCCAGCCTCGCATGCCATCTCAACTTGGATGAGGAATTCCTCAATGTCGACACCTGCGCTTAGGATAACCCAAGGAGCACCAGCGGCATCGTTGAGTTCTTTGCAGAACTGCTCAACATCCTTGAGGGTGTAAACCGCAGGGCGTTCCTGTCCGTCAAAGGCACCGTTGGCAAATTCCTTGACGAACTTCAGGTCAGCCGGGAACTCTACTTTCAGGATGTCAACACCGTATTCAGGCTTGCTGAACTCCTTCACGCTTTCAATGACGACCCAAGGCTTCTTCTTGGCGTATTCGGGTGTCTTCGTTTCACCGGGGACTAAGTCGTAGCCGGTGAATTCCAGAAGGAAGGGCACATCCCACTTAGCGCACTCTTCTCCCACTTTGCGGACAATTTCCTGCTGGTGGCGGCAAGTTTCGGGTGAAGCGTCAGGGCGGTAGTGGATGAGCAACTTAACAGCATCAGCACCTGCTTTCAAGGCTTTCTCAACCGACCAACCTTCAATCAAAGTTGCCCTTCGCTCGCGCTTGCCATTAACCTCAACCCGTTGGGGCGGTGACTCCTCATAAGCCAGCAATAAGCCGACGCGTGGAGGTAAGTGCTGAATTGAGTAGGGATAGCCGTAGACTGGGTCAGTCAAAGTAGCGGTTGAAAAGCGGGAGAGGTGCTTAGTTACCAACTCCTTCACCCGCGCGACATGTCGGAACATCTCGTCACTCGGGATGTCGCCCAACTTTTTGCGGATGGCTTCCCTCATTGAATCTCGCTGGTCAATAGCCATCATCTTGAAGCGCCCTTGCTCGTCCGTCAGAGAACGCAGCCTCTGCCACTTACCTGCTGACAATTGCATCCGTCACTTCACCTCCGCAATTGAGTTCTGTTTTTCACTCAAGGCGATTTTGGGACTGAAAGACTTGGGCGTCAATAGGGATTAATCCCGACACATTGGCGCTTAGCCTTCGCTTTCCCCCAACGAGTCGATGAGTTGCAATTACCACCACCAGAAATCGTTCCGGAGACATCGGGCGTCAGGAACTTCGTCACAGATCATGAACCGAAGAGTTCCACCGAGCGGACCGATAGGCGAATACGGGCGAGCCATACGAATTTGCCGCCACGGGAACCATTTTGCGTGGCTGTCAGCAAATCCCAAAATTGAACCTCCGTTGTGGCGAGCAGCGAACTCATCGGCTCTCGGGTCAGTGTCAAGAGGTGGCGGATACGCTTCCGGGAAAGCAAGTCGCCTGACAATTCCTGCAGGAGAGATGCCCCACGGTTGATTGTAGCCCCAAGGTGTGAAGAAAGCGGCTTCACTGTCGCCCCAAATAACGAATTCGCTTGCCCGCTTGATTGTTGCATACTTGCCGTAACCTTCAGCGTCGTTTTGGACGAATTCGTTGTAACCGTAATGTGTCAAGTAGAGCCAATCAAAGCGACGGATGGATGGGTGGGTTCCGTAGCCTCGACCACATGCCCAACCCCAACCTGTCCTGCCTCCTTCCAACGGCCAACTCCAATCACGGGCAGTGGTGGGGCACAAGTAAATTTGGCGGTTGCGAAGGTGAGGGTCCAATTTCGCGGGGATCGGTGCATCGTAAAGCCAAGCAGGTCCACCAACCCAACAAGGGGTGCGCCAGAAGGGGAACCGTTCGTCAAAGTCCTGTGAATACTGCGCAGTCGCCTGAAGGATATTCCGCATGTTGCTTAGGCATTGAGACTGTCTGGCTCTTTCGCGGGCACGAGCGAACACGGGGAACAGGATGCTCGCCAGAATGGCGATGATTGTGATGACCACCAACAACTCAATCAGCGTAAAGCCCTTCCGAACCCCACGAAACTCTTTCAACCGACCCATGGCGATCCCTCCCTGCCATGTTTTTGTGTTGACAGCCAAACGCCATTATAACACACGGCAAGCAACTTTTAATGAACCTTCAGCAAAAGCACTGCAAGGAGGACTAAAGCCAAGACATTGAGCGCGGACAGGACCAACAGGATTGCCCGAAGTTGGGAAATTTGCTGGGACAAATCCGACAAGCGTTGGTCAAGGGCAGTGATGGACTCCCTCAAGGGGTTAACGGCATGAAGGAAGTCTTCCTTCGTGAGGGTGCGGGCAAGCCGAGACTCCATCACGCCCCACTCCTGCTTGGTGACCATTTGGGGAAGAGCGTTTATCAAGCGTTCCTCAAGCCTGTGCAAATCTTCCTTCAACGGCAACTGCTCTAAACGGTTTTCCACTCTGCCCACTTCGACCTTTGTTGCGGCATTGATGAGCAAAGTGTCAAGTTTACCCACCAACTTCTCGACCGCGTCCCTATGGGCGAGGGAGTCCAACTTCTCTTCCAATCGTTTGAGGTCTTCTTTCACTGCGACCTGAGTCGCCAACTGGCTAATTTGCTGCCACAACTTCTCGACCCATTCCGCTTCTCTCATCTTCAGTGCCTCCCTTCTCAGACTATTCCTGCCTGCAACAAGTCTTGCACATCGAGCATGCCGATGGGGCGTCCATCTTCGTCCACGACGGGTAGGTCGTCAATCTGGTGGGTTTGCATTAGGCGCAAGGCTTCTGTTGCCAACGCTTCGGGGTGGATGACTTTCGGGGTTTTTGTCATGACCTCTGTCACGGGCGCGTGGAACAAGTTCACATCTCTCAAAAGAGCCCGCCTCAAATCGCCATCGGTGACGAGCCCGCACAATTTGCCCTCATCGTCGACAACGACACAAGCACCAGCTCGGGCTTTTGTTATGGCTGCAAAGGCTGCTTTTGTCGGCTCGCTGTAGTGGACACATGCCATTCGCTCACCAGTCCTCATCAAGTCTTTGACCTTTAACAACAGCCTTCTACCTAAAGTGCCTGCAGGATGCAAACGAGCGAAATCTTCTGGCGTGAATCGCCTCGCCTTCATCGCAGCCAGAGCCAAAGCGTCTCCCATCGCTAACATTGCCGCTGCACTTGCTGTCGGCGCCAAGTTAAGCGGGCAAGCCTCCCTCTTGACAGAAACATCCAGAACCACATCAGCTGCTTTCGCCAAAGTTGAATTGATGTTCCCCGTGAGGACGATCAGCGGAACCCCAAGCCTTTTTATGGCTGGCAAAATCGCCAAAAGTTCATCGGTTTCGCCACTGTAACTCAGTGCGAGGACGACATCGTTGGGAGTGATTGCTCCCAAATCGCCGTGGACGCCTTCCGCAGGGTGAAGGAACAAGGCGGGTGTTCCTGTGCTTGAGAGGGTCGCTGCGATCTTGCGTCCGATAGCCCCAGATTTGCCCATGCCGGTGACGACCACATGACCTTTGCATTTCAGAAGAATTTGCACTGCCCTTTCAAATTCAGCCCCCACCCTTTCCGCAAGTTGACGGATCGCCTCCGCCTCAATTTGAAACACTTCTCTTGCGAGGTCACATATCCCGTCAATGTCAAACAAATTGGCAGTGCTTTCTAATGGCTTCACCGTCGAGCACCCCTTCTCGACCATTAACTCACATCCTTGAACTCAGCGAGGAGAGCAGCGCCAAAATGTTTGACAGCCCAAATTTGGCAAAGGAGGCATTGGAAAATGCGTTTCGGCATCGTTGTCTTTCCTGGCACCAACTGCGACCGAGATTGCTGGCATGTGGTCAAGCGAGTTCTGAACTGCGATGCCGAGTTCGTGTGGCATGAGGAGCGGGATGTCTCCCGCTTCGATTGCATCATCTTGCCGGGAGGATTTTCCTACGGCGACTACTTGCGGGTTGGAGCAGTCGCTCGCTTTTCTCCCGTCATGGAAAGCGTTCGCGATTTCGCCGAAAAAGGTGGTTTGGTCATCGGGATCTGCAACGGCTTCCAAATCTTGGTTGAAGCGGGTTTGTTGCCGGGGGCATTAGTTCGGAACAAGACAACCCACTTCATTTGCAAGTTCGTCAACCTAAGGGTGGAAAATGCCGACACACCTTTCACTAACCAGTGCAAAGTCGGGCAAGTTTTGAGAATACCCATTGCCCACAACGACGGGCGATTCTTTTGCGACGAAGAAACCCTAAAGCGACTTGAAAGGAACGGGCAAATTGTCTTCCGCTATTGCACCCCAGAGGGCGAAGTCACAGAAGAGGCTAACCCGAACGGCTCCATTGAAAACATTGCCGGAATCGTTAACGAAAGAGGCAATGTCCTCGGCATGATGCCGCACCCGGAAAGGGCATCCGAGAAGTTGCTGGGTTCAGAAGACGGTCTGCTCATTTGGCGCTCGATACTGTCAACACTTGAGTTGGCAAAGCGGTGAGTTGAAATTTCCCTATCCGACAACTGCCGGCAATAAGGGAATTCGAGGGAACCAAGCAGCGCCGCTGTGAACTCCTGGTGGCAGAAGGTCAATCCAAGATGCCGTGTTAACCAAAATTGCAGCAGTTGCATCGTCACCGGCAACGCCGCCCGGAACGATTAGCCTCAAAGGTGGGTCTGCGTCTATCTCAATCTCGTCTCGTGGGTCAGGTTCGCCCATCGTCATCCTCAACTCCAACCTTACACGCTCATACTCTCCTTCCCAGCCAGACGCCACTTGTTTTGTCCCAATCACCTTCCCGTCTTCACCAACGACAGGTTCAACTGTCTCGGTGATTGACGAAATTTCCATGCCCAAAGAAGCGGCGAGGAAAGCGAGAGACTGCGGTAAACCCACATGCCCTAACCGTTCTTCCAGCAAACCTTCCTCATACTCGCTGACTGTCAACCCAACTCCCATTTTCGCTTGGAGTTGCGGGCGCCGAGTTGAAAGGTCAACGAAGCGACGAACGACAACCCTCCTCAAGTTGACACAAACTTGCGTCAAGAACGAAGGCAACCTGTCCATGACAAAGCCTGGGTTAACTCCAACACCGACGACCGAAACCTTCCTGTCCTTCGCCAATTCGTGGAGCATCCAAACTTCCTCACTACCTGCAAGCCAAGGGAAAAACAACTCCTCCGTTGAAGAGACCACATGGACTCCAGCGTCAACCAGAGTCCGCAAAGTCGGCAGGACATCTGTCAACCTTGAAGCGGTGGCAACGATCGCCACATTGGGTTTAGAATCTGACAGCGCTTCCTCCAGCGAAGCCGTTACAATGACATGAGTTCGCCCCCAACCCGTCAGGAAGCCGAGGTCCTGACCGACCTTTTGTGGGTCAGTGTCAACTGCCGAGACAACTTGCACATCCTTTCTTTGCAAAGCAATCCTCGCAGCGAGTAAACCGATTGTTCCCAACCCAACAAACATGACCCTCGGTGCGACAACTTCGGAAACCTGCCATTGAAGTTTCCATTCTCGAACCACAGTCTTTCCCCCTCTCAGATGGCTATGACAGCGACGACTTTGTCACCGTCTTCAAGTTGGATAATCTTCCCGCCCCTTCCCATCCGAGAGAGGATGGCAATTTCACTGACTTGGGTCCTCAAAACTCTCCCTTTTTCGGTCACGACAAGCACTTCGCCGTTGTCACCGACGACAGCGACTCCGCCTAACAAAAACCCATCCCGCAGAGCGTTGGAGCCTTTTGTCCCCCGACGCCGTGGTTTGAATTCGTCGATGGGCGTTCTTTTCGCGTGACCGTCTTGAGTGACGATAAGCAAATATCGCCCCGGCATCTCAGATGGACACCTCCTCTGGGCAGCGTCCCGCAATCCTATTCCTCGCTTTCACCCAAAATGCGCCGGATTTCGCGAACTAACTGGCGGGTGCTGAAAGGCTTTGTGCAATAAAGCACAGCACCTGCTTGGTAGCCAGCCCTTTCGTCACTCTCTTGACCGCGAGCAGTCAGCATGATAATGGGGATGTGAGCGGTTTCAGGTTGTTCGCGAAGCAAACGGGCTGCTGTCAACCCATCCATGTTGGGCATGGTTATGTCCATGATTATCAGATCAGGTTGTTCCTTTCGGGCAATTTCAACGCCCTGAGCGCCGTCATAGGCTGTCAAGACTTCAAAGCCCTCCATCTCCAACCTGTCCCTCAAGACCCTGACGATCGCCACTTCATCGTCCACGACCAGAATCTTTCGCTTCATCTCCCCTCCGCCTCCGAACGAGCCAACAACTCCCTAACTTTCTGCCTTAACTCGCGTGGACTGAAAGGCTTGGTCAGGTAAATATCGGCACCCGCTTCCTTCCCCATTCTCTCCCCCAACCTCGTGTCGATGGCAGTCAGCATTATGATGGGCGTTTTGTTTAAGGGTTCGGGAAGGTTCCGGATTGATCGGCAAACTTCAAGTCCGTTCATTCCCGGCATGAGGACATCCAAAATCACCAGTGCGGGCGGATCCGTCAAAAACATGCTCATCGCTTCTTCCCCGTTTCGGGCTTCCCGAACTTCAAGCCCTTCTAACCTCATGGCTTCGGCGATGACGGATCGGACAGCGTCCTCGTCTTCTACGACCAAAATGTATTTCGCCATCACTCTCGCCCCCTATCAGGGCGTTTGGTGATGTGTAGAGGCAAACCGATTAACGCCCACAACGCTTCCTTTACACCTTCGCTAAGGCTTGGATGTTGGCGGACAATGTTAGCTGCTTGCTCAACGGTCATTTTTTTCTCGACGATCAAAGTCGCTTCACCGTTCAAGTTTACCGCATCCGCGCCCAGAATGTGCAGCCCAAGCACCTGCTTCGTATTGGCATCCGCAATTGCCTTAACGAAACCTTCTGTCGCTCCAGAAGCCATCGCTGCCCCACTTGCCCTCCAAGGGAAGCGGACAACTTCAACATCCAAACCCTTTTCTTTCGCTTCCTGTTCTGTCAAGCCAACGCTCAAAGCTTGCGGTTCAGTGTATGTGCAAACTGGGACAACTGGATTTTCCCGGACAGGCGGTAATGGCTCACCCGAAATTTGTCGCGCAATTGCCTCAACTGCCCGTTCCGCTTCCATCATTCCACCGTGAGCGGTTCCGCTACCGTGGACTAAATCCCCAACTGCAAAGATAGTTGGGACAGAAGTCTGTTGCCATTCGTTCACCGCAACGGAACCGTTTGGATTTAAGTTAATGCCGATTTCGCTCAGCCCATTGCTGTTGGCTTTCCGCCCTATCGCACAAATAACCAAATCGGCTTCTATTTCGCCAGCGTCGGTGTGGACACTCGTCTTCCCTTGCCGGGCGGACACAAAATTCACTTTCGTGCCTGTTCGGACAACAACTCCTTGCTTCTCAAGGGATTGCCTTAGCCCTTCAGCCACCTCCGCATCCATTATCGGCAAAATCCTCGGCAACATTTCAACCAAAGTGACTTTCACGCCCAATGCATTGAAGAGCCAAGCAAGTTCAACCCCGGAAGGACCGCCACCGATGATGACAATGCTCTCGGGGGGCGACGAGAGAAACAGGGCTTGTTCCTCCGTCAAAACCGATGCTTTCGGATCGCAGGGGATTTGTGCTGGTGAAGACCCTGTCGCCAAAACTATCGCTTTCGCAGTATGAACCTTCTCTCCATCACTTGAGGGCACGAGGATTTCGTTTGCCCCGTGAAGTTTCGCCTCACCTTTCTCAACCACGACGCCGTGATGCCTGAGAAGGGATTGAAGTCCCCTCCTCAGGGTTGACACCACCCTGTTTGCCCATTTTTGCATTTCCGACCAATCAAACCGAGCCTCAGAAACGATAACGCCGAACTGCTGAGCGCTTTTAATTGTTTGCCATACCTTGGCGCAGTGAATCAAAGCCTTTGAAGGAATGCAACCCCGGTTCAGGCAAGTCCCGCCTAATTCGTCCCTCTCAACCAGGAGGACATTGAACCCACGCTGTCTTGCCCTTATAGCTGCCGTATAACCGGCAGGTCCACCGCCGATGACCACGACATCCCAACGGGATTCCAACACTTCCGCTTCGCCTCCTCATTGCTCCTTTTTCAGCAATTCCCTCAACCTTTCGCTGTGCCGTTTGGCGACGGGGTCATTGGGAAAGCGTTTCAATTTGTTCTCCCAAACTGCCAAAGCGTCTTTCAATCGCCCTGCCCGTTCGTAGGCATGGGCGAGTGTGTGCTCAATTATGGGTGGGTGCGGGAAACGAACTGCTTTCTCAAGCCAAGGGATTGCCTTTTCCGGTTGCTTCTGCCAGTGAAAGTAGAACCAGCCTAACTCGTAGTATGGCTCGTAGCGGTTCGGGTTGTTTTCAAGGTAGCGTTTCAAAAGCGAGAGTGCCTCATCCTTTCGGTCGTAACTGACCAAAAGCCACGCAGCGTTCTCGTATGCTTCGCCGAAAGTTGGGTCTAACTCCACGCTTGCCTTCAAGATGCGTATGAGTTGAAAGTGAAACCCTTCATGCCAACAATAATCGCCAATGCCTGTCAGAATCCCGATGGCATTTTCAACCACTTCGGCATCCGAATGAGTTTTGTGCCTCTCAAAGAAAGAAGGCGTCAAGCCCCAAACGAAATGGGGGTGTGACTGATACGGCGACCGAACAAATTGCGAACCCAGCGGTAAGGCGATCCCTAACAATAAAATGGCTGCCATCCACTTTTTCATGCCGAATCCCTCCAACGCTAATTATGGCGAGGGTGGGCGTCCATTGCATAGATGGCGACTACCTCAAAGTCAGCAAACTGTTGGCACAATTTTTGGACAAGACCGACGCCGAGAAAGTTTTGAGGTTTGGCAAATCAGCGAGTGTCTGGAGGTGCGTGGGATGGTGAAGCAAGACATTTTCGAGCCAATGCCTTCACACCCGATGGCACACGCTTCAACCTTGACAGAGTTGCCAGATGGGAAGTTATTGTGTGCCTTCTATGCGGGGACTTACGAAACTGCCCCTGACCAAGCAATTTTCATCGCACAAGCACGCAAGAGGGCGGACGGATTTTGGGAATGGACAAGTCCTCGCAAATTGATTGACACGCCTCAAAAGGCGGATGGCAACCCAGTGCTTTTCACCTCACCTGATGGAACTGTCTGGCTCTTTTTCGTGACTTTGCAAGGGACCGGCTGGTCATCATCGTTGCTCTTCGCCGTGAAATCGCTTGACGGTGGAGAGACATGGAGCCAACCACAGTTGCTCTCCGCTGTGAGGGGAACCATGCCCCGCACGAAACCTTTAGTGCTGCGAGATGGTGCGTGGCTGCTGCCCCTTTACGACGAAATTCGCTGGCGACCGATATTCTGGCGGTCAGAAGACAACGGAAGGACATGGCGAGAGTTTGTGGTTCAAACGAGGCGTCAATTAATCCAACCTGCCGTTGTGGAACTTTCGGACGGGAAGTTGCTGGCATACTGCCGCAGCACTTCTGGACGAATCTTTCGAATGGTCTCGGAAGATGGCGGTTGCCATTGGAGTGAACCTGAACCGACATATTTGCCGAACCCGAACAGTGCCGTTGACCTTGTGAGACTTCCTGACGGTGGTTTGGTCTTGGCTTTTAACGACAGCGTTGACAAGCGGACGCCTTTGAGCATCGCTTATTCTCCCAATGAGAACGAGCAATGGACTGTCATCCGAGACTTAGAAGTTGGCGATGGCGAGTTCAGTTACCCTTGCTTGCTCGTCACTTCTGACGGCAGCATCCACTGCGTTTACACCTATCGCCGAAAAACCATCAGACACGCTGCTTTCGGTCAGGAATGGTTGCGTGGGGGATAACTTTAGGCGATGCAATGAGTTGACTAACTTGGTCGCTCAATTTCAATGACCATCTTCCCACTCCGAAAGACCCGAACCGTTCCGGTGGAAGCGGAGACGGTTATCGCAATGGCATTGGTTACTGCGGTAATCCCGGCAGCAGCAGCGTGCCTTGCTCCTAAGCCCATCGGCAAATCCTCGTGGGGAAAACCTGGGTGCAGAAAAGCACCGGCTGCTTCTATCACGCCGTCGCCGCGAATGAGAAATGCACCATCAATGGCGCAGAATTCCTTGACGGTCTCCGTCAAGCGAGGGTCAAGGATGTTTCGCTCTGTTTCATCGTATCCCTTAAAGGGGTTAAGGACAAGTTGCGTCGCATACTTGCTGACATTTTCGTAATCGCCCACAACGAATAAAGCACCCAATGGTTTGCCTTCTCTTCCCTCGGCAGCAATTTGAATCGCCAATTCAAGCACCTGTTCAAAAACTTCCGGGCTAACATGTTCTGTCAAGAGTTGGTCTGAGACAGCGAAAAGTTCAAATTCGTCCCGCACCCTAAGCAAAAGCAGGGTGTCTAACCGATTGGCATGAGGCGGACCGGCGAGGCAAATGAGGTTATCGTCGGAGTGGACAATGCCTTGAGCCATACCCAAAATGATGGCGAGTTTGATTTGCCCCAATCTGGGCAGGCGAAGAGCAGGTAATTCAATCAAGCCCTTGATGGCACTTTTGATCTCCTCGGGAAGTGAGTGAGAGGATGTCGCCAAAATGAATGGCGCCTTAGGCAGCCACTCTTGGAGGGCGATGAATAATTGAGGCTCAGCACAAACGAGGACGCTGCGACCCGTTCCTTGCTTTACCAATAGGCAAGCCGCATTTAGAAGCGCTTCCGTGGGGTCAGCGATTTCTTCCAGCTCCTCACGGCGCGGCTTTCGTTTTTGTTCCTTTTCGGGCATGAATTTTCACCTCGGCACTCAATAAAAGTTGGCGTTGTCAAAATCCCGGGAAGATTTTAGCAACCTTGAGCCGATGAAGGCGGCACTTGACTTTAGGCAGCACTATACTTTTGATTGGCGCTCAACGAACTTTGACAGCAGAGAACGACCATGGAGTGTGATGGATCAATGGCGACTTTAAGAGTGGTCGGGGGAAGGCGGTTGAAAGGAGTCGTCGAGGTGAGTGGCAGCAAAAACGCCGCATTGGCTTTGCTGCCAGCGGCTCTGCTTTGTAGGGGTCAAGTCAGTTTCTACAGGGTGCCCGAAATCATTGATGTCCACATCCTGCTTGAAATCATCAAGACGCTCGGCGTTGAAGTGCTTTTTGAAAACGAGACGGTGCGACTCGATACAACCCAATTAACGCCTCGACCGCTCCCTAACGGCTCTGTCGCTCAAATTCGTGCCTCAATTTACTTGGCTGGGGTCTTGCTAACTCAATTCGGCGAAGTGACGATAGGTTTACCCGGGGGATGCCCTCTCAACAGGCAGGTCGATTTTCACCTTGATGCCTTTCAAAGGATGGGGGCGAAAGTTTGGCTTGAGGGCGAAATCATCAGGGCTGTCTGTCCGAGCGGAAAACTCCACGGCGCCGTCATTGAACTTGACCCGCGATGGAGGAGCGTTGGGACAACTGTCAATGTCATGCTCGCCGCATCTCTGGCTGACGGGGTGACAGTCATCAAAAACGCAGCCATGGAGCCTGAAGTCGTTGCATGCGCCCGCTACTTGAAAGCGATGGGAGCGAAGATTTCGGGCGAGGGAACACCAGTCGTGAAAATTGAGGGTGTCGAGAGGCTTTCGCCGACTGATTGGACGGTCATCCCTGACCGCATGGAAGCAGGCACCTATCTGCTTGCGGGAGCGATAACTAACGGCGAAGTGACTGTTACTGGCGTCCCGCCCGAATGGTTGCGTCCCTTTTTGCAAAAACTCGTGGAGGCGGGAGCGAATGTTGAGGTGGACGATGACAGGATAACCGTTTCAATGGATGGTCGCCCGCGACCGATCGCGGTTGTGACCGAGCCTTTCCCGGGCTTTCCTACAGACCTTCAACCGCCCATGGGAGCGTTCCTTGCCAAATGCGACGGCGTGAGTTTGATCGTTGAGACTATCCACCGGGACCGGTTGCTTTACTGGGAAGAATTGCAAAAGTTGGGGGCAAGGGCTCGGGTGGAGGTCGCAGAAAATCCAAAACGCTTGCCTTGCTTGGCATGGGTTTATGGCGTTCCAGAATTGCATAGCAGTGAGGTAACTGCCCCAGACTTGAGGGCTGGGGCTGCCCTTCTCCTTGCGGGGTTGAGTGCCGAAGGCGAAACCTTAATCCACCAAGCCGAGAAGATTCAAAGAGGCTATGCTCACATCGTTGAGAAGTTGTCAAGTTTGGGTGCAGAAGTGGACATGCTAACGGAAGAGCCAGAACGGGTGAGCGGACATGTTGGGGCGAAGTTTGGGTATTGATTTGGGCACGACTTGCGTCCGAGTTTATGTCAAGGGTAAAGGGATTGTTCTGAGGGAACCTTCAGTTGTGGCTGTTGACCGAAAAGGCAAAATTTTAGCCGTAGGTGAGGATGCCAAACGGATGATTGGTAAAACACCGAGCACCATCACTGCCCGCCAGCCTCTCAGAGATGGCGTCATTGCTGATTACACAACAACCGCTGCTATGCTGAGACAATTCATCCGAAAGGCATGCGGACCTTGGACTTTGTTCAAACCCGATGTTATCGTTTGCGTTCCTGCTAAAGCCACGAGCGTAGAGCGACGAGCGGTTATCGACGCTGCCATTGAGGCAGGGGCAAGGCGTGCCTTCACCATTGAAGAACCCATGGCTGCTGCAATAGGGGCTGGATTGCCAATCACTGAACCTGGTGCAAATGTCGTCGTTGACATTGGCGGTGGCACAACTGACATAGCAGTCATTTCCCTCGGTGGCATCGTCATCAGCGATTCTATCCGCGTTGGCGGCATCAAGATGGATGAAGCCATCGTCAAATACATCAAGCGAGAATACAACTTGCTCATTGGCGAACAGACGGCTGAGGAAATCAAAATCCAAATCGGTTCAGCCTACAAGTTGCCCCAAGAGTTGACGATGGAGGTTCGCGGTCGCGATATGGTCACAGGTTTGCCCAAAACCATTCGCATCACCTCGGAAGAAATTCGAAAAGCCCTGAGCGAGCCTGTTAGCCAAATCGTCAACCGAGTCAAGACCGTTTTGGAACAAACGCCGCCAGAACTGGCTGCGGAAGTTGTCACTCGTGGCATCGTGTTGACGGGTGGCGGTGCTTTGCTGCGAGGGCTTGACCAACTTCTGCAACTGGAAACGGGTGTTCCTGTCCGCATCGCCGACGACCCAATTTCAGCGGTCGCCTTGGGCACAGGTTTGGCTTTGGACATGCTCCATGTCTTGCACCTTGACGGAATGTGAAACGGTAGCGAATGGTAAGTAGCGAACAGACTTAAACTGGACTTGGGACACGGAAATTGGGGCGTCGGGGTCCCAACCTCCGTGTCCCAGACCAGCGAACAAAGGGGCGATTTTTGTCAATATCTCACTTGCGTTTGGAAAGTCCAGCGGGTCGCACTTGGGCTCTTCTCCTTCTCCCAAGTCAAGTTCAACCTCGTCATCTTGTTCAGGTCATACTGGATGCCCAATGCATTGCGTCGGAAAGTGTTGCCTGCCACATCTCTGTTTGGGTCGTATTGGTCGTGTTTGGCATAGATGGTGATGGGTTGGTCGGGCAACTTGTAGCCCAGCAAAGCATACCAGCCGCGAACCTTGACAGTTGGATTGGCAGCGGTGCCAGCGTCTTTTCCGTCAACCCATTCGGCTCTCAAAGTCAAGCCACTGATGGGCGTTAACAGTAGCCCAACGACGGTTCGTTCTCGATCAAAATTGGCGATGCCGAGAGGTGCACCGAAATCCCTGCGCCCGACGCCATCCATCCGACCAACCCAAATCCGACCCAACTTGCCTTCCTTGTCCAAAGGTTGAACAATTCGAATGAGCCAACTTTTGCGTGAGGTCAGGCTGTCTTGAGTTTGGCTGCTCCTCGTCCCGCTGAACAATCCCAAAGTGATTTCTGGCAGACCTCGCTTGCGGAGAGTGTAAGCGATGCCCCTGTCTCGCTCGCCGGGGAACAACGCCGTTGAAACCCTTGCTCGCTCGGGAGTCCAGCGCACTGACGAAGACTCCAAGACTTCCTCAAGCAGCGGGACTTTGAAGTGACCGAAGGTGAAAAAGCCGTCTCCTGCCCTCAACTCAAGGTAGGCGTCACGAAGAGCCACATCGGTTTCAGCGGCGTCAACTTGCAGCCGATAAAGCACGCCCTTCAAAGGTGTCCCACG
>Ga0080004_1223419_pt1 | contig 48439 bp, 53 predicted proteins | sample WasSprMetagenome_FD_69207 | JGI IMG/M metagenome (GOLD analysis project Ga0080004, IMG submission 69207) | Sulfidic aquatic microbial communities from Washburn Spring, Yellowstone National Park, USA - WS (SPADES assembly) (version 2) | ecosystem: Environmental > Aquatic > Thermal springs > Hot...
GAAGACGTGCACCACATACATATCCATAAGTACGGGGATCATGTCGAGGCATCACTCCATATAAAGCTCCCTAACACTATGAAGCTTGAGGAAGCTCATGAAATAGCTACTAAGCTAGAGACTAGGATTAAGGATAAGCTGGGTTGGGAAGCCACCGTACACCCAGAACCACAGAGCAAGGAGGAGCAAGAAGAGAAGACTTCTTCCTGACCTTCCCCCTGTCCTAGAGGGTGGGGTTCCGGCCCGTCACCCCTCATCCCTCACGGCCGGATCATAGAGACTTGGAGGTTATTGTTCTTGCTTGGGAAGCATTAAACACTGATGTATGTGTTACCGCACAATGGATTGTTCTTGGTTCACTCCCAAGTCGTCAGGGGCTTCAAACGTCATAGCACCCCGAACACGAACCCTGAATCCCGGAGCTCATCACCAAACAATAAAGAGAACAAGACCCGAATGAACGTTCCCTCCTTACCTCCGTCTTTAAAGACGAGGTTTCAACTGTAAGAAGGTGTTATAGCTGGAATTGTTTCCCTGTAGGTGGTGGTTCATTTATTTAAATCCTCATCACCTACTTCTCAACGGTCAGACTACGTAGTTACTGAATAGATGTAGATTCTCCAGAGCTTCTTTCCTAGTTTTGCCACGTACTCAAGCGCTTCTCTGCCGTTAAGGATTTTTCCGTCTTTTGCCTCCACTCTAAAACCGGTTAGGTTGCCGTCACGTATTAGAGCCTTAACTCTGTTACCTTCTTCATCAATCCAATTACTGTACATCACGTTTATTTTGCTCTCTTTGTAAATGTTCATGACTGCAGGAATTATTGCCTCACCGCTAACTTCCCTCTTTAAGCTACTGATCAATTGTGACTTAAGTATTAGCATGCTCAGAAAAACTTCGTCTTCAAGCCCTCTCGGGTCTCCGAACTCTTCGAAAGGCGCTACGGGCTTCAGGGGTTTGGCTGGTGATGTTGGGGGTTTTACTTCCTCAGCAGCTTTAACTTCCTCCCTAGGTTGCGGTGCTGGGGCTGATTTAACTGGCTCGACTAAGGGTTGTGATGGTGGCGGTGTTACTCTTCCTTTCTTAAGAGGTTCTACTACGAGTGGTAGTTCATATATCATCTTCCTACGAAGATTGTCTAGAAACCTTACTAAAGCTCCTTCAATCCTTCTCTCCTTGAAGAAGGAAGACTTTACGGTGAGTCTCCCCGTAAGTAACGTGAAGAGGCCTCGAATACTTACCTCTATTCTTAAAAATAAGTAGATGTCTCCCTGACCCTCCAACTCAACAACCTTAACCTCATTCGTGCTAGTTGTTTTTAATTTAATGTTTAACCGGTTAGTTGTATCACCTATGACTAAGTCTATAACGCCTTCGTTACCCCGTATCTCACGAATCTTATCCACGTAAACCTCACTAAAACTCCACAAGCTGAGGTGTAGTCTTAAGTCCCCCAACACTAACAAGACGTCATCAGGAGATAAAGGGATTACGGCCTCAAAACTCCTAACTATAGTCACCTACATTCCCACCAACAAACTGCTCAACGAAATTTATAAAAAGCTTCAGAATAAAAGATCTTCTCAATGATTAACACTCTTATAAAATTAAGCGAAATTAAGGAGTTCTTATTGAACTCCGAAAAACAAAAAGTTTTTAAACGGTCTTACTCGGTAATACTTTAAGGGTTTCGAAGAATGAAGTTCTGTCCTAAGTGCGGGACTATGTTGATCCCGGTAAAAGAGGGTGATAAGACGTACTTAGTGTGCTCCAGGTGTGGTTATAAGGAGCCGCTAAAAGAAGGCTCTAAGTATAAGTTAGAAAGTAAGACCAGCAACGAAAGCAAAGTTAAGACGACGTCTGTTGTTAGTTCTGAGGGGGAGAAGCTGAGGAAATCCGAGGAGTTAGAGCAAGAAAAAGAAAACTATTACGAGATTTTTCTAGAATTAATGGGGGAGGAAGAAGGGAGTCAGTAGGGTATCCAGTCTCGAAAACATTCTACGATTTTGTTAATTCCTCTATTATGTCGTTGATAAACTTCTTTCTAAGTTCCTGGTCCTTAATCTTATCTATTAAGAGTACCCTAGCCACCAACTCCACAGACTTCCTTAAATCATCTACCTGAGACATTAACTGCTTTATGTTCTGATTTAAGGAGCTGAGATCGCTCTCAACATGACCTAACGTATGAGCTATTGTGTTCATGAGTAAGAGACTATAGTCCTCCGGACTAATCTCCTCATGTTGGTGTTCGTGGTGATGCTCCTCCACCTCAGAAGACTCCTCATGCTCTATCTCAATATCTTCCTCCTTCTTAGGCAACTTCATCCTACGCTTACCGCTCTCCTCACCACTCACTCTCAAAACCTCCCAGATACTGATGTTACGCCCGCTAATAAATAAGGAATTAATTACTGAGCATTAGGAATTTCATACTGAGGCAGGAAGAAGTTCGGGATCCCTACTATGTAGTAGCAAGTTCTGTTTTTACAGATTCCTCTTTAATCTCTGGTAAGCACCTATCTAAAACTCTTAGGTGGGAGTATGTGTTCGGTGTTTGTGTTTTTGCAAGGTTTTGTAGCTATTTTCTGTAGTCGATGACTACGTAGAGTATTTGGCTACCTCTTATTAAGATGGTTCCGTATTTAGCTACTGGTTTTAAGTCTTCGTCAGAGACTTCCTCAGCGTTTATCATTACTAGGTTCATCGTGTTGTCTGCGAAGATTAGCTGGCCGGTGTAGGAGCTGCCTTCCTTCACCTTAACTAGCACGTTCTTATTTATTGAAGACCTCAACACCCTTAGAGGGCTTTCCGATCTCAGCGTCTCCATACTTCAACACCGCGATTATCCTACTCTAGAAGTAACGTATATGAATATAAAGTTTTTGTGTCTGCGGGAACGGTCAGTATTGGAGTTACTAGTCACTAATCCTTGCCGTCACCACTCATCATTCCGTTTTATTGTTGGTTCTTTACGTTAATAAGTGTTCTTAGCTTTCTTGTTTTGGTGTGTGGGGTTGGTTAGGGTTGCTGTAATAGACTACGACCTCTGCAAGCCTCACAGGTGTCATTTAGAGTGTGTTAGGTTCTGCCCGGTTAATAGGAGTGGGGGTAAGGCTATAGAGATCTCCGAGTCTGTTAACGGTAAGGCGTTCATTTATGAGGTTGCTTGCGTGGGTTGCGGTATATGTGTTAAGAAGTGTCCTTACTACGCTATAAGCGTCGTTAATTTGCCTGACGAGCTGGAGAAGCAGGTGGTGCATAGGTACGGGCCTAACGCCTTCAAGCTATACGGTCTGCCAATACCTCAAGCGGGGACGGTCGTGGGGGTTCTGGGTAAGAACGGGTCCGGGAAGACAACGGTGTTGAGGATACTCTCAGGTGATTTAATACCTAATCTAGGGGTTTTTGATGTTAAGCCTTCCTGGGATAGGGTGCTGGAGAGGTTTAGGGGTACGGAACTCTATAACTACTTGAAGACCGTGGCTGACGGGAGCTTGAGGAGGGTTCATAAGATACAGCACGTAGATCTTGTCAGGAAGTACGTGAGGGGTCACGTAGGCGAGGTCTTAACGAGAATAGATGAGAGGGGTTTGCTAAGCGAGGTTAAGAAATCACTTTCTCTGGATAGTGCGTGGGATAACAAAGTCAGTAACTTGAGTGGCGGGGAACTCCAGAGATTCACTATAGCTGCAGCCCTGCTTAGGGATGCGGGGGCCTACTTCTTCGATGAACCGTCAAGCTACTTAGACGTTAGGGAGAGGCTGGCGGTAGCAAACGCTATCAGGGAGTTAACGCCTAAGTCAGCTTACGTGATGGTCGTAGAACACGATTTGGCAGTGCTGGATTACGTGTCGGATAGTGTGGTGGTGATGTATGGTGAGCCAGGGGTTTACGGCCTATGCTCAAAGCTTTACTCAGTAGGGTCTGGAATAAATCACTTCCTAGAAGGTTTCTTGCCGGCAGAGAATATGAGGATAAGAAACGAGAAAATAAGTTTCTACTTCAGGGTAAGCCCCTCGGAAATTACCGAACCTAAAAGACCGTACCTTTACTGGCCTTACATGGTGAAGAACCTTGACGGCTTTAAGTTGGTTGTTGATGAGGGGACTTCATACGTGGGTGAGATAATAGGTGTGTTAGGCCCTAACGCGATAGGCAAGACCACCTTCATAAGACTTCTCGCAGGAGAGCTTAAGCCTGATGAGGGGTACGTGACTACGGAAGGACTCAAGATATCTTATAAGCCTCAGTACATAAGAGCTGAGACGTACCCCTGGACGACGGTTGAGGAAGCTTTAAAAGAACTTAGAAAGGAGGGTATGGCTTCCACGGAATGGTTTGAGACCGACGTAATCAGGAAGTTAGGTCTTCATAAATTGGGGGATAAGGAGATAACGAGTCTTAGCGGAGGGGAGCTACAGAAATTCGCGGTAACCGCGGCTTTAGCTAGGGAAGCCGACCTATACCTGATCGACGAACCCTCAGCGTTTATAGATGTAGAGGAGAGGCTGACCGTCGCTAAAGCCGTAAGGAAGGTAGCGGAGGTACGTAAAACCACTATATTCGTCGTAGACCACGACCTACTAGTCGCGGATTATATCTCGGACAGGGTCATGGTTTTCGAGGGAGTTCCGGGTAGGGAGGGGTACGCTAGGTCGCCGGCAGACCTCAGGACCGGGATGAATAAATTCTTGGAAAGCGTGCAGGTAACCTTCAGGAGGGATCCGAGAACGTATAGACCGAGAATAAACAAGCCAGGTTCATACCTGGATAGGCAGCAGAAGATGCTGAGAGAATACTATTACGTTAAGCCAGTGCAGCAACCGGCCGAAGAATAACGCTCGGTCAGCGGAAAATCTCTACCTCGAGTTCTATGTAGGAAGACCTTCTCCCACCATACTCCACAGTCCCTATGTTAACCTTGGAGAGCCTTACTAGACCGCCTAACCTCCTACTAATTAGATTGTAGAGATCCACAGCTCTAGCTATGTTATCGCCTCTACCGTAAAGCACTACCTTCTTAACACCTTGATTAACGTAATTATTGAATAGCAATACGTAGGTTTCCATAGGCTTATTACCGACATTTAACTTTCTGATAGCTATTGAATCCATCCCTAGCATCCACTATTCTTACTTGAGTTCCTAAAATAAGTTTATGCTTTATTGGCTTAACTCTAATTAAGCGAGTCTCTGGTGTGAGAGTCATTAGCTACGTTGATTGACGAGCAAAATATTTAAAACCCCCCACGCATCTAAACTTGGTGTGTTCCTATGTTTGAGGAAGAGTGGTGGGAAGAAGAAGAGGAGGAATGGTGGGAGGAAGAGTGGGAAGAGGGTGAGGAGGAAGAGTGGGAGTGAGATCCTTCTTCCCCGCTCGATTTTTAAGTTAAGACTTTTGATTAAGGATCGGTAACGTGTTATAGTGGTCTTGCAGTTTAAGACTTGTGTTGTATAAATTTTGGCGTGTAAGTTTATGATTGGGTTCGGTGATTAACGTGAGGTTTGAGTCTGCGTCAGTCCCTGTTGATGAGTCGGGTAGGCAGTACCACCTGAACGTGAGGAGGGGTGACATACCTAGGTATGTCCTACTCCCCGGCGATCCTGGCAGGGTACCGCTCATAGCTAGTTTCTGGGACGAGAAGAAACTGTTGAGTTCGCACAGGGAGTACGTGATCTACGTTGGTAGGTATAGGGGTGTTGACGTAGCGGCAGTCTCCACCGGTATAGGAGGTCCTGCGACCGCTATAGCTGTTGAGGAATTATTTAGGGTGGGTGCTGACACTTTCGTAAGGGTTGGGACAACCGGCGCTTTGAGGAAGGAGATTAAGTTAGGTGACCTAATAATAACGTCTGCCGCCGTAAGGTATGATGGGGTTAGTAAGATTTACGTTGATTCAGAATACCCCGCCGTAGCTTCCCTAGACGTCCTCCTAGCTTTGATAGAGGCCGCGGATGAGTTAGGTGTTAGGTACCACGTCGGGATAACGGCGAGCAGCGACTCGTTCTATGTAGGGCAAGGGAGACCGGGCTTCAAGAATTACTTACCTAGGCAGTGGTCCGACATACATTTAAGACTTGCTGAAGTTAACGTACTTAATTTTGAGATGGAGGCATCAACTATATTCACGTTAGCTAACATATACGGCGGTAGGGGAGGGGCGGTGTGCGCGGTCATAGCTAATAGAGCTACGGACGAGTTTGTTCCAGGGGCAGGTGTTGAGGACGCTATTAAGGTAGCTAATGAAGCCGTGAGGATCCTGAAGGAATGGGACGATTTGAGAGCGGAGAGGAAAATCACTTACTTATCAGTAAGCACGCTGAGTGAGTGGTATTTGAGGAGCCGTAAGAAGTAGTGAGGGCGAGACGGTGGCTGACTTTGGTTAAGGTTTTAGTAAGTAACGCGACGATAATGACGTTTTCTATGAGAGAAAAGATGTTGATAGATGAGGGTTTCGTCTTCTCAGATAATGGGAGGATAGCGGTTATCGGGTCCGGCGAACCCCCGGAAGAATTGAGGTATCCTGAGCTACTCCTTACAGGGAAGGAAAGACTGATTATGCCTGGGTTCAGCAGCGCTTTCACAAACCTTTCACTTTACCTACTCAGGTATAAGGAAGACGTACCTGACTTAAGCTCTAACATAGAGTACCTGAGGAAAATCAGTAGGGTTGATATGTATTTCTTAGCCGCTATGGCTTTCGCGGAAATGATTTCCAGGGGGGTCACGACAGCTTTAGTAGTAGATATTTACTTAGATGAGGTCGCTAGAGCCGCTCACGATTTAAGCTTTAACGTAGTTCTTGCACCACCAATTAATTGTGGTTTAGAAGAGTTCGCGCCGGAGACGGAATTAAGGTTATTGTTGAGTAGGTGGCACGAGAAGGTTGAGGGGATTAGAGCGGGGATCGCGGCATGTAATGAGGTAGACCAGAAAATCCTCTCTCTAGCTAGAGAGCATAAGCTGAGGATTTTCCAGTTAGGCGGGTCAGTAAGTGAGTACGAGGAGGTGGAAGTAGTCTTCGTGAATCCTTCGAAGGGTTCCGGAAGCAACGTGGTTAGGTGGGGGCCTCAGCTAAGTGTGTGGAGGCCTGAAGAGGGATTGGGTGTGGGGGTGAGGCCCTCATACGATATGAGGGATGTGGTGAGGGAAACATCGCACAAGACCTTCAAGCACCCTATAGACGCGCTCTACTCAGCGATAGTCAGGAACCCTATCTTAATAGGCTTCAGCGACATAGGACCGTTGGAGAAGGACCTGAAAACTAATTTGCTGATGTTGAACGCGTCAGAACCTCCCGGCTGGCCGTTACCCAAGAATCTCGGCGGCGTGACTAAGGCTGTAGTTGAGGGTAACCTAAGAATAGAGACGGTGATTTTAGATGATGAAATACTCGTGGACGGTGGTGAGACGATGACCATAGGGAGTGACCTCATAAATAAGGCTAAGAAGCGTCTAGCTAACTTAGTTAAGGAGTAGTGAGGTCGTTGAGGAACGGTGTGGGGGTAATGCCCGATAAGAGATAAGATCAAATTTCACGGTTATTGTGTTCTCGGGAGGTTTTGCTATGAGTGTCGATTAGTGATTGACTTAACGAGTAAGGTTTTAGAAGTTGATGTCGGTTCCAAAGCTAGGGGCGCCTTAATTAAGGTTAGGGGTGAACTCCCGCTAGAGTCTCTGAGCATGATTAGAAGACGTGAGGTGATTAAAGTACCTCTAGAAAAGCTGAGATCCGTTGATAAATATCGGGTTAGGAAGGGAAGTGCTGACATACTTAAGTGTGTGGAAGCTGAGGAAGCGCAATATAATCTAGCTGTAGTGGAGATACCCTATGAAGGTGGGGAGATAAGACTCATAATGAGCGATAACGAGGCTACGAGACTAGGTAAGGTCTTCGATAAGATATTTAAGTAAAGAAGTTTGGTCTTACTTCATAGCTACGTAGAGTGTTGACCTAGTTGCTTTAAGCCCTGGCTCGCCGTGCTTAACGTATTTAGTGGTTGGCGCGTACTCTCCTAGATAATGACCTATCATCTCAGGAACTACCTTAACCGGGACGAACTCCTTCCCGTTATAAACCTCTATCGTTAAGCCAACCATCTCAGGCAATATGACCATGTCCCTCACGTGAGTCCTTATCCTAACACTCTTACCTTGAGCCATCAACTCCCTAGCTTTCCTAATCTCTCTAAGCAACTTTATCCTAGGAGACTCGTCGACCCCGTACTCCCTCCGCTTACGCATTATCTCCGTAGAAGATTCTCGAAGTAACGAGCGCCTAGCTCTCGCAGGCAAAACCTGAATCAACTGATCCATCGGCATGCTGAGTAACTCCTCTAAAGTCTTGCCCCTATACCTGAAACGCTTCCACTCAGGAGGTATCTCCATACCCATCGACACCGACCACACCTAAAATATGAAACGTCTAGAGCTTAAAAACTAAACGTTGTTTCGAGCTCACTGTAAGCGATAATCTCTAGGAGGGCCTACGGCCTCCCCAGACTTTCTCAGAATAGCATTAATATTAAACGAAACAACAAGAATTAAAACTGGGTAAACCCTCTTGGTCGTAAGCTTATAATTGAGGAACATCTTGTAAATCTTAGAGAGTGTCAGGTATGGGGTATGAATGGATAGACGAAATGTTCAGGTTTAGCATGAGTAAGGAAGACTTGGAGGAGCTTGAGGCCACGTTGAAAGATATGAGGGAGCCTGTTGAGGTCTATACCTTCGTTGATAACGCTTGTAGATACTGCTCTAATACTGTGAAGCTTATTGAGACCTTGTCAAACGTCAGCCCCAAGATAGGAGGGTCTAGTTTAGTGAGGCATAGAGTTGTGAAGAGGGAGGCAGACGCGGAGGGGTTCTTCAAGAAGTTCAACGTCTCAAGAGTGCCTACAGTCTTAATGATTGAAGGGCACATAAAGTATACTGGAATGCCGGCTGGCGAGGAAATCAGAGGGTTGATTGAGACCTTAATCAGGTTAAGTACTGGTGATTCAGGCTTAAACGAACACACAGTAAGGGAGATAACTGGTTTAAAAGCTCCTGTAAAGATAGATGTCATAGTCACGCCGACCTGTCCTTACTGTCCTTACGCTGCTCTCCTAGCAAACATGTTCGCATTTGAGTCTTTCAGGTCCGGTAACAAGCTGGTTACGGCAGACATAATAGAAGCTTACGAGAACCCGGATATCGCAGATAAGTACGGGGTGATGTCTGTCCCGACGATAGCGATAAACGGTGAGGTGGAGTTTATAGGTGTTCCATACGAGGATCAATTACTAGAGAGGGTGCTGGAGCACTCTAAGAGAGAGTATTTAAAGAAAGTCAAGAAAGAGGAGTACATGAGGATACTTAGAGAGTTAACGGAAGATAAAGAAAGTTGAGCAGGAATCGTGTTTTTCAGTACCCGCACGTGAAGCAATCCCCTAGCTCTCCTTCCTGAAGAGCGTACCTGGTGGCAACCCTATACCTCATCTGAGTTTTCTTCTCGGCTTCTGACTCGACCCCACCGGCTTTTGGAGCACTTTCCACGGTCTCAGCTTCTTTACGCGTCGCCTCCGGCACGGCCTCAACAACCCCCTCAGCTCTCTTCTCCCTAGCCATCCTGCGAGTTAGTTTAGCACCGAAGTATATGACTTGCTGTGTCTTGCTCTTATCTCTGTAGATCGTTATGCCTTTACAGCCGAGTTTCCAAGCAAGTAAGTACACGTTCCTCACGTCATCTACGCTGGCCTCAGCCCTCATGTTGACAGTCTTACTCACCCCGGCGTCAACCCACTGCTGCCACGTAGCTTGATGCGCTACGTGCCATAAAGGCTCGATGTCGTGAGCGGTCACGAATATCTCTCTAAGCTTTTTAGGCATGTATGGATTGTGCCTGATAGAGCCTGTCTCAGCTATTAAGTTAACAACTTCTGGATCGTCGAGACCGTACTCTCTTAAGGCGTCAATGAATAACGTATTGACTTCTATGAAAGTTCCTACAGTGACTACTCGAGTGAAGGCTAAGGCGAATATAGGCTCTATAGAAGACGAGGTTCCAGCTATTATTGAGATGGTTCCTGTTGGGGCTATAGAAAGCAATGCCGCGTTCCTTAACCCATACCTGATCATCTCCTCATGTAGCTCATTCCAGTCGATATGGGGTCTCATCTTAACGAGCGTCTTAACGCGATCAGAGACTTTAGGTTCGAGACCGAGGATTTCAAGCAACTCGTCGAATGATTTAGTAGTCAGCCAGAAAGGTCTGTAGAGTTTCGGATTCCAAGCAGGGAACGGCCCTTTCTCCGCAGCTAACTCCACCGAGGCCTTGTAAGCGTTGTAAGCTATCCACTCACTCAAGTAGTAGGCTAAGTAGAGCGCGTCAACGGAGTCGAACGGGATGCCTAACCTTATGAGCATGTGAGCCCAGCCCATAACACCTAAGCCGACCTTCCTAGTACGCTTGGTAGCTTTCTCTAGCTGAGGTAGCGGCCACTTAGCGACGTCTATGACGTTATCCAGGAAACGCACAGCGACTCTCACGTCACGGCCTAACCCAACCCAATCTATGGTAGGCTTACCGTCTATATACACGACGTATTTCTCTAGATTAAGACTTCCGAGATTGCAGGACTCCCACTCAAGTAGCGGCTCCTCACCACACGGGTTGGTAGCGTTTATTTTACCGATGTACCAGGTCGGGTGCCTCCTGTTAATTGTGTCTATGAAGAGCAGTCCCGGATCTCCAGAATCCCAAGCATTCCTAACTATCTCTTGAAAGATTGTTTTAGGATCTTCCCAGCCTACTATAGCGTTCTCTCTCTCAGCTATTGCGAGAGCCTCATCCCATGTTATTATAACTGATTTATCTAGAGGTATCGAGCCTCCGTGCTCTTCAAGCTCTTCAAGTATGACTTCCTGAACCCACTCCTCATCCATGTAGTGCCTCGCCCACACGACAGCGTATTTTCTTGAGTCGTTACTGCCGTCAACGGAGGTTTTGCGCGGATTAATTAATGGCACGGGCTTATTCTCAGCTAGGTGCTTGAAGAACCAGTCGTAAACACCTACCGAGATGTTGAAGTTTTGGAGAGCCTTGTCTTTAAGCTCTCCTGACTTACTCTTAATAAATTTCATTATGTCAGGGTGCCACACGTGTAGAGTACCCATGTTAGCGCCTCTCCTACGCCCTCCCTGCTTCACCACGTCCGTGTTTACGTCGAAGAGCTTCATGAATGATAGAGGTCCTGAGGCCACGCTAGCGGTCGTAGAAACCACGTCGCCCTCAGGTCTGAGCTCGGAGAAGGAGAAGCCGGTGCCGCCACCTTGTTGGAAGACTATAGCTTGCGCTCTGACAGCGTCGTATATTCCCTCACCCTCAGGCGTTACCATGGAGTCTCTGACGGGGAGTACGAAACATGCTGAGAGTATTCCTAGCCTGGTTCCAGCGTTCATCAAGGTCGGTGAGTTAGGTATGAATCTTAACTCAATCATCAACCTATAGAATTCGCTAAACCATTTCTCACGATCCTTCGTCTCAGCGCTGGATATGTACGTGGCTACCCTCTCAAAAAGCTTTTTCGGGGTTTCAGTAAATCTCCCGCTTGACGGGTCTTTCAATAAGTACCTACTCGACAAAACCTTTAGTGAGTAATAACTAAGTCTAGAGTCCTCAGGGCTAAACTCGGTCCACGCGTTTTTCCCGTACACGTCGTTGTAAATCCTCACTAGGAGATAGTGCCTTGCGGCTAGCTCGTACCTAGGATCCAGCACCACCTTACTAATGAAAGCTTTTTCTACTAGGTCAGCTATCCTAGTCGTGGTTAACTTATCAGTAACTTTCAAAACTTCAGACATTAACTCATCCATTACACTAGATATAGCTGAGGGATCGTTGAGGCCGGCGGAACTCATAGCTAAGTGAACAGATCTAGTAAGCTTATCTAGCTTGAAAGACTCAGTAACGCCACTCCTCTTAATTACTCGTAGATTCTCCAAGTCACTCCACCAAGTTTTCTTATTTCCTCACCCAATACCTTAAGAAGTTTAGGAGCTCATAAAGTCTAACCTTCTTAAGAGTAACGTATTACTCAACAATAATTAAATCCGGAATACTGAAAACAGCTCATAAAGTTGAGGAAGGTATTACCTTAATTCACGCGTAAAATCAATTAAACAGCCTTAAACTTAGAGTCCCAGGTCTCGTAAACCTTAACTAGCTCTCTATTAACGCTAGGCCTCCTCTCTTTTATAGCTTCCACGAAGTCTTCCTTAGTTATCGGTCTCGGATCCCCTGAACCACCGTTCTTCGCGAAGAATTCGCGTACCGTTCTTAAGTGAGCGCTCATGACTATATCCCTTATGTCGCTAGCTGTGTAGCCGTCTAACGAGTCAGCTAATTCATCTAAGTTTACGTCGGACGATAGCTTCAGAGACGACGTGTAGAGCTTGAGTAACTGCCTCCTAGACTCCCTGTCAGGTAACGGGACATAAATCCTCTTCTGGAACCTCCTTATAAACGCTTCATCAAGCTTCCAAGGCTTGTTCGTAGCCGCTATCACGTAAACCAACTTCTGTTCGTTACCCTTGTCTTGCAAGCCGTCCATCTCCTTAAGGAATTGAGTTCTAACCCTCACCTCCCCGCCGATCTCGCTACTGAAGGTTCCGAAAAGCGAGTCTACCTCATCAATGAATATTATCACAGGCTTAGAATCTCTTAATGAGACCTCCCTCGCCTTACTGAATAATAAAGCAACTTTACGTTCGGACTCTCCAAGCCATTTAGACATTATTGAAGCTGCGTCAACGTGTATGAAAACACCGTCAATCTCGTTAGCTACAGCTGCTGCAATATACGTTTTGCCGCAGCCCGGCGGGCCATATAAGAGTATCGCTCTAGGCCACCCCAAAGGAAAGAGATCCGGTCTTTTAGTCGGGTATATTATGGATTCGTATAAGGCTCTCTTAACCTCGTCTAGCCCTGCAACATCACTGAAACGTACCTTAGGCTTCTCCCTAACTATTAGAGCCTCAATCTCGTCATCGTAGCTTTCCTCCCTGACAGACCCTGCTGATGGGAGGGGTGAGGCTCTAAAATGCTCTAAGTCTCTTATCCTTTTCTGGTATTGCTTAATCCACTCCTTATAGATCGTGTTCAAGGGATTCTCTGGGTACAGCTGTATTATCTTAGTCAGTATCTCTATAGCGTTCTTATAATTTTTCACTGCCTCACCGTAATTACCTTCCCTATCATTCATTACCGCTTGTACAGCGTAGTGCCTAGCAATATTCTCTAGGTAAGGCAGTGAGTTACTGCTCAAGAGAAATCACCTAACAAAAAACCTTAGAATACTATCTTGTTTTGCTCACGCAGTCTGTTCAGCGCTTTATAGACATCTTCTTTACTAACACCAAACATTTCTTTGAAGTGATTCACGTCTATGAAGCCGTTGTGTGTTACGATGTATTCGAGTAGGGCTTTCTCTAGCAGGCTCTGATCAATTATTTTAGGTGGCGCACTTTGCTGCTTAATTGGCTGTGCTATTGCCTCCGCTTCTTTCTTAATTCTATCCTCAAGACTTCCTTTAACCTTGACTGGCAACAGTATGTCAACAGGTATTTCAGGTAGCTGAGACTTTATGGTCTCCTCAGCAGCTCTCTCAATTTCTTGAAGTAGTTTCTTAGCTTCCGGCGTGTGCTCAATTATTTCTTCAGGCTTTAGCTTCGCGTAGTCTGTCGTAGACGCTATAACCCTCCTAGACTCGTTAATTAAGCTGTCTATGTTGTAGGCTAAGTTAGGCACTAGGTCCTTCACGTAGTCTTTAGCGACTACCAGCAAATTAGAAACCTCTATCAAGTGGTGTGATAGGTTACTCACGTCTTCCAAGGTCTCAAGCCTTAGCTTGACCTGCTCAAGCACTTTCTCCACGACAACCAACTTAGTGGTCATCTCCCTCACTTGAGTGGCTTCGTTAGCGTATATGAGGGCTCGATCCTTCTCCTTACCTATACTAGCTGAGATAGTTGCTTTAACTAGGTGGTCATACCTACTCTTTAACCTGGCTACCGCATCCGTAACTTCCTGCTTGGCTGAGTCGACGTGCACTATGAGCAGCGAAATAAACTTCTTAGGATCTACCCTAGGTTCCCCCTTAATCCTCCCAATAAGGCTACTAAACCACTTGAAGATCCCTAAATCACTGCCCCCACTAACGACGCTCAAACCTCACCCCTCCATCAATGTTAGGTTACGTCTATTACTTGTACTTGAATCGGCTGCTCTGACTTACCCTGCTCCTTAGGGGATGGCTTAGCTGGCGGCGGTGTTACCTCAACAGCAGGCTTAATCTCGCCAGCCTCACTCTCTAATTTCGTGATTAGTTCTAGGTGTTTCTCAACATCCCTCTTCTCGTCAAGTGCTTTAGCCTTATTGTTTCTGAGGAGTTCTGAAGCCATCTTATACGCTTGATCACTTACTTCGTTACCCATGTAGAGTATCTGCATGTTGGTTAAGTCTTTCTCAAGTCTTATCACGAGATCTTCTAACTCGCCAGCCCTCTTCCTGAGCAACTCCTTAACCTTACTAACCTCCTCTTTAAGAGTCTTGAACTCATTATCTAGTTTCTTCTTCAGCTCCTCGTACGCGTGAGCAGGTATAGACGCTTTCCTAAATAACTCCTCAGTAGCTCTTAACCTCCTCTTAACCCTATCAAGCTTATTCTCGACCTCAGTAGCTAAAACCTTCCACTCAGACACTATGACAGGTCCGTCAGGCGTTAACTTAACCCTACTAACCGGCACGTTCTCGTAGAGAGCGTCGTTAATCACCACCTCCAGAGTCTCCACCTCACCGGAAACGTTGCTGAACGTAGCCACTAACTTACCGATAACTCTCCCATACTCATCCTTTATTAACTGACCCACATACTTATCAACCTGGTCTAAAGTTATCACCATTGCGTTCAACACCTCACAATAATACTGACGAACATAGAAATACTTAAAAAGAGTCGGGGGCTGTTTCCGCCGCACTCACAGGACTGAGGATCCTGTCCATGAAGATTTATTACGTTGCTACATAATTTAATTGCAAGGTGTTTGCATGGAGTTTGACATAACTTACGTTAAAGCTCTTCAAGTGCTTGACTCAAGAGGTAACCCAACTATCGAGGTGTTGGTGGTTACTGAGGGGGGTGGCTACGGGAGGGCGATAGCTCCTGCGGGAGCGTCTAGAGGTAGGAAGGAGGCTGTAGATCTTAGGGATGGTGGTGTTAGGTTTCTCGGTATGGGGGTCTCTAAGGCTGTGGAAGCTGTTAATAAGGTTTTGGGTCCGGCGTTGGTAGGGCTTAACTCATCTGATTACAGGCTCGTTGATAAGAAGATAGTGGAGACTGACGGGACACAGAATAAGTCTAGGGTAGGCGGTAACGCCTGCGTAGCTACTTCGTTGGCTAACATTAAAGCCGCGGCCGATACTATGGGTGTGCCCCTATTTACGTTCATAGGGGGTTTTAAGGCAAGACTTCTCCCAACACCACTCATGAACATAATTAACGGGGGTGTTCACGCCGGGAACGAGCTGGCTTTCCAGGAATTCATGATTATACCTGTAGGAGCTGACAAATTCAGCGAGGCTCTCAGGGTAGGCGTCGAGATTTACTGGAACTTGAAGAAGTTTCTTAAGGAGAGGTATGGGCCCAGCGCTACCAACGTAGGCGATGAGGGAGGTTTCGCACCACCACTCAAGAGGGTTGAGGAAGCTCTGGAAGCGCTTTCAGAAGCTACTAAGCTGGCCGGCTACTCACTAGACAACGACGTCTTGATAGGTATAGACGCGGCCGCCAGTCAATTCTACGACGAGAAAAGTAGCAAATACTTGGTGGATAAGAGGTTACTGAGTACTGAGGAATTATTAAGCATGTACCTCGACCTCACAGACAGATACCCTATAGCATACCTTGAAGACCCATTCAGCGAGGAATCGCCGGCAGCTTTCAGAGATCTACGTACGAGTCTTAAAAACAAGACATTAGTGATCGGCGATGACTTGACCGTGACGAGAGAGGATCTCATAACCCAATACCTTAGAGGAGGCTTCATCGACGGAGCAATAATCAAGGTTAATCAAGTAGGTACTTACACGGAAGCCGAGAACTCTGTGAGAGTTCTCTTAAGCAGCGGTGGTAAAGCTATAATCAGTCATAGGAGTGGGGAAACAGAAGATAACACGATAGCTCATATTGCGGTAGGCTTAGAGACTGGGTTGATAAAAACAGGCGCTCCCGCTAGGGGGGAGAGAACCGCTAAGTATAACGAGCTACTCAGAATAGAAGATTACTTAGGTGATGAAGCGCTCTTCGCCGGGAGAAAACCATTAACCAAGTAACAGGATTCCCTACACGGTGATTGAAAAGAGATGTTATGTAGGTTTTAAGTTTTATTTTTAAGGCATCATAATAGCGACTACTAAAAACACTATGCCCAGACCTAGCATTATTAGTGAGAATTCCTTAACACGCATACTGAAGAGAAGCTTGCCTAGTTTTATTAAACCGTATACCATGTATCCTAGAGCGACTAAAATTATCAGGGTTATCCCGACGACAGCAAGCAGCGTGGTTAAGCTACTCGTTCCTATGTTCTGTAAAGGCGTGAATATGTTGTTCAATACTTCAAGTACTTCAGTCCCCAATTGCCTCACCAAGATAGAGCTCATATCACGTGATTATTTAAAAAGCTTTGGCTTCTTAGCTTCGACTTCATGCAGAGAAGAAGTTAATTGACCTAAGCATCGTGTGAGTTAGTTCAGGGTGCTTCATAGTTACATGGATGACTAACTCTCTAACTAGCTTACCGTCCCTACACCCAACCCTACAAGAAGTGAATTCCGAGTTAAGTAGCCCCACGAATTTAAGGGCGAGTGAGAGCGCTACTACGTCCACCCTATCTACTTGAGCGTAGGGAAGTATGAGAGGGGCTCCGTTAATCATGCGTTTCTCTGCTCGCAGACTCTCTAAACTCCCCACCCCCAGTATCACGTGTTCTAGGAAGGCCTCGTTAAGGTCTGTTAAGGTGTAAGGGAGTAATATCGCGTGAACACCCTTAATTAAATCAGGGCTTCCCTCAAGGATCCTCAAGGAATTCTCTAAAGACTTCATGGTGTAGCATTCGAGCTCCTCACCGGTTTCCTCTATAACTCTATACACCACGTTCCCGTTCCTCTCTAGATACTCGTTTAACCCCGTCTTCTTGATGACTCCTAAAACATTCCTAGGAGGCGCTACGTTGACCACACCCTCAAATTTTTTCTCGATTTTTGCTAGCATGTAGGCTAGCAGAAACCCTTCTAAGACTCTCTCGGGCGGTATGTAGATCAATATTGCCGGGTTCTTACCTAGCTTAACCCTCTTAGAAAAACTGTGCTTAATATGATTCTCCAGAGATTCCTCTAAGCAGACCGGACATAGCTTCTCCCCTGAACTCTGTCTGTAGTAGAAAGCCGCTCTCTTCCCACACGTAGTGCACAAGACTTTCACGGAGTTGGTTTTCGTTAACAAGTTATTTCCCCGTCTTAATGATTGAAGTTTGACGCTACGCTAGGTCTCTGAGAATCATCACCGCCTTATTTATTATTTCATCGTATGTTGCCTCATTTATTAAGTCACTGCCTAAGGTCGACACAATCTCCATGATTTCCCTATCTATATCGTAAGAGCCTGAAATAAGCGTCTCACGCAATTTACTGAAGTACTCACGCAGCGTCTCGGAATCGATTAGCCCTCCTAACCACATGTTAATCGCGTAGCCAGCTAAGAAAATAATGAATAGGTTTAGGTGGAGAGCGCCTCTCACGTCATTCACGTTCTCCAGAGCCGCGATCAAATCTGTGAGTGCGGGGAGAGATCTGCTACCTCTATGCTTACTCAAGTAAGTCCCCTCAAGTCTTTCTTATTCTCCTCACCCTCTCTAGGATGTCGAGTAGGTATATTAAGTCCTTCATCTCGCTCGAATTAATGTCCTCTTTTGCGAGAAGTTCTACGTATGAGTGGAGTTTTCTAGCAATAGCTTTCTCAAGCTCTCTTAAAACAGCGGAAGACACCGCCTCAACAGCCTCTTCCTCACTCTTAACTATTTTGACGGGTCCGTGAACCGGGCAAACCACTTCCCCGCTCTTAATCCTGAATAACGGTAATCCGCAGAGAGGGCACGTATGCTCAAGCATTACAGCACCGGAACGCATTAAGTCACTCATCTTCTTAACGACTTCATTCTTCTCTTCCTTACTCAATCTCTCACCCGATATCTATCAGGTTTTTCTGAAGTATAAAGGTTAGTTGAGCACGCTGGCTTAGTAGGTGATTATCGTAGGTGAATATTCATGGATTTTAATATCTCTTCCTGAATCTTGATTACCTCGTCAGCGGATTTGGCGCTGGAGTACCTTTCTAGGTATTCTTTGTTTAACTCGTAGAAAGTAGGGCCCCACTTAAACTTGCTCAGGATTTCTAACGAGTATTCTTTAAACCCTGTTATGTAGAGGGCGGCGGCAACGGCTTCAGCACTACTCAACTTTGTGAGGATCCCGTAATTTACTGGGTTTCCTGCTTTGAGGACCGGTAACACCCTCTGCTCGTACTTACGCTTAACAGCTATCTTTCTTAAGTCTTCAATACCGGAATTCCATGAAGTATCTAAAACCGCGAGCCCGTGCCTTAGTAGGAGGGCCGAATCAGGTGGTTTAAGTATTTCCTGGCTGAGGGGGTTGAGGACTATTGAGTGAGGTGGGATGTCGTTTACGTGTATTCTCGTCGCGTAACCTAACCTGACGAGTTTCATGGCTGTTGACAGCTTAGGATCGTCGCCGCCAAGTCTCACAACGTATATTCTAGGCTTCCCGATCAGCTCCCCTACCTCATCAAATTTAAGGTATCGAGCGATAAATTTATATTCTCGCGGTATAAAGTTAATTTTGGTGATGTGTAGGTGCCTGAGGCTATAGTGCTGATAAACACTAACATAGGAACTGAGGAGGAGGTCATGAACGAACTACTCAAGATAGAGGGGATCTCGGAGGCTTACATAGTGTACGGGGTTTACGATATCGTAGTAAAGATTAAGGCTCCCACCACGGAAGCGCTTAAGGAGATAATATCTAGCAAGATAAGGAAGATATCTAACGTCAGGTCTACTTTGACGATGATAGTCGTGGAGGGTAAGGAAGTTACTAAGAGAGAGTGAGCATTATCTAGACGTACATGTAGGGCTTGATGACACGGACACAGATCTAGAAGGATGTACCACATACTTAACGTTCAGGATTTTAAGTAAGGTATTGGACGAAATCCCCGGAGCGTTTTTCTCGGACTACCCGTTACTGATTAGGTTAAACCCGGTAATACCTTTCAAAACCAGGGGAAACGCCGCTACCTCCTTCTCTCTCAGAATACCTGAGAAAAACGTTGATTCCTTAAAGAACTTAGTAGTTAGTGAGTTCCTTAAGTACCTGGAGGCTGTTAGAGGAGGCGGTGTTGAGTCGGGTTTAGCGTTTCTATACGGTAAGGTTCCTGCCAAGCTCGGCAAGCTTTACAGGAAAGCTCTGACAGATTACGTGCATAGAGACTACGTCACCGGAATAATTAACGAGTTGAGCGAGTCGGTTGAGGCACCCCTCGGCTACTCAAGAGGCTTGGTAGGGGCTTTAGCCGCTATAGGTGCCTCGAACTCTTTAAGCGAGTGTACTTATGAAATACTGGTTTACAGGACTAGAGATAATTACTTGCGTGAGAGGTGTGTTGATGAGGAGAGTGTTAAGTTGATGGATTCCGAATTCCGTGATCAGACGTTCCTCAACTACGATTACGTGAATGATAAACCGCTTATCACGCCTTCAGGACATAACCCGGTGTTGCTGGGCATCAGGGGTGAAGACCCCGCTATCTTGGTGAAGGCTTTAAAGACTCTGAAGTTATGTGAGGGGTTTGAGGGCTGGTTGATATATAAAACTAACCAAGGTTTGAACGCTCATCACGTGGAGAGGGGTGTCGAGGAATTCAGGCCTTACCAGACCGGCTGTGTTAAAGGTAAGGTGATTGAGAAACCGAGCGTTCGTTTAGGTGGCGATGTCCTCTTAAAGCTCGGCGATCTCGAGAATAAGTCTTCTCTATGGGTAGTGTTTTTTAAAGAGACTGGGTTAGGTAAGGTAGCTAGGTATCTAGTAAGCGGGGATGTAATTAGGGTGTGTGGCGGCGGGAAATGGTGGGAGGACTTAGGGCTGGTGATACACGGGGATTTGCTGGAAGTAATAGAGTTGGTTAGCGAGGTTCTTAAAAACCCTACATGCCCGTTATGCGGTCACAGGATGAAGTCTGCCGGTAGGGGTAAGGGATGGAAATGTCCGGCATGCGGTTATAAATCCCTCACACTAGGTAAGGAGAAGGTAAAGACGGATAGAAAGATTGTTGCAGGGACTTACAGGCCTGCGGATTCGGCGGTTAAGCATCTTGTAATGCCTCAATCTAGAGTTGGTAGGAAGGGTTCATGCGATAAGCAATTAATAAGTGAGTGGATCTACGTGCGCAGGGGCGGACGATCCTTATGAGGATTGAGAAAGGCGCTAAAGTGTACGTGTTGAGTAAATATTCGGAGGAGATACAGGTTATTAAGGAAATAGTGGAGTCCGAGGCATGGAGAAAGAGTTACGTCTTGTTGAAGCCTCTGGTTGCGCAAGTTCGGGTTAGGAACACTACGTTAAGGCTGGGGATACCTACGGCCTCAATACTTACTGAGGAATCCTTGACCAGCAGAGAACCGGATTTGATTCTTGACGAGGATGTGTGGGCGGATGCTAAGAGATTCATTGAATCTGAGGAGATCGCGTTCTCAGGTAGTTACCTAACCGAGAAGTTTCCGTTCCTAGGCAAGCTAAGCGGTAGGGGGAGCTTGGTTGGGGTTAGTTTATGCAGTGTCTTAGACTCAGTTGGGTCGATAGGGTTAAGCGATTATCTAACTAAGCTTATCAACACTAAACACGTGTTACTTACCCATTCCTTGAAAGAGGGTGAGAAGAAGCTCGTGAAAGGGGTTTTAAGGAGTTTCTGGACAACACATTTTATACTCTCAGGCCTTGACATACCCTCTGAGGAATCCTCTCTGGAAAGCCATTTAGAGGTTAGTGAAGTGCCTAAACTGAAGATACTTTTAAAGCCTCTTCTAAGCATTAACGAACACGTTATTCTAGGTGAGCTACCTCTAAACAGGTCTCTCATAATTAATTACTCACGCACTACTAACGAAAACTTAGAATACCTACTATCTGAGGTTTTGATCAAATCCCTCGTATATACCTGCTAAGTCTTCTAAACTAGTCGTTTTCCTCTTCCTAGCTTGAAACTCCTCACTACTTCCTTTAACGACTATTTCGTAGAGTACTGCCTCCTTACCTGGCTTAGGCCTCAACAACCTCCCAAGCCTTTGAATGAACTGCCTGCGTGACCCGGTTCCAGCAACTAAAATACCTACCGACGCGTCAGGTATGTCCAAGCCTTCGTCCCCGACCGTAGTCACCACTAATACCCCGCTCTCAGCTCTCCTAAACTGATCCAATATAGATCTCCTCCTAGTCTCCTCCAGTTCCCCGGTAAGTAAGTAGGCTCCGAGCACGTCAGCTATTCTCTCAGCTAGCGTAACGTAGTGAGCGAATATTATTATCTTCTTACCCTCACTTAACTCGCGCTCAACTATTTCCTTAACCTTCTCTAATTTTGACTCACTCATAGATAGTATCTTTACCATCTCGCTATGTATTTCAAGCGCTTTAATAGCTCTCTCATCACCACGCTTAGCTAGCTCTACCAAAGCCTTGAAGTCTAAGCCGCCGGCTAGTTCACGGAACTGCTTCCTTAGCTTCAGGTACTCCTTCTTCTCAGCGCTCTTCAAATCTACCTTAATAGTCTCTATCCTAAACTTAGCTAAGAATCCTTTCTCAGCTAATTCCTGCGTAGTCTTATAATACACTACCCCGCCCATGAGAGGGAATAACTCAGTGTGTTTCCCGTCCTCCCTGTAGGGTGTTGCAGAGAGGCCTAGCCTATACTTAGCCGGCGACGTTATAGCTATGTGCTTGAACTTCTCTGCCGGTAGGTGGTGGACCTCGTCAATTATGAGTAAGTTGAAATGAGGCGCTAACGTCTCTATATATTTGAAAGCGGTCTGGTAAGTAGCTAAGGTTATCGGCGATATCTTCTTCTCTTTACTGTAGTAAAGTCCTATGTGCGATGGTGGTACGTCAGTGAATGTCTTGATGAATTTCTCCCACTGTAGTAGCTGTTCCTTCGTGTAAGTTATTATTAGTGTCGCTTCATTAATTTTCGATATAGCCGCTATACCTATGTGTGTCTTCCCCGACCCGGTAGGTAAGGCGATGATACCACGGCCTGAGTTACCTAGCCACGCGTTCAACGCCTCCAACTGATACTCTCTGAGACTACCCTTGAAACTCACCTTCACCGGTAGGGGGGCTGACTCCTTAAAACCTGTCAGATCGTTTAAGCTAAAACCTAAATTGACGAGAGCCTTCCTCAATTCATGATATTTCGAGGGGTATGTGTAGAAGTACTTACCCATCTTATTATATCTTAGGAGATCCTTCAAGTGGGTCTGATACACGTCTCCCAAGTACCTATCGAAAGACAGTAGTAACTTACCTTCCTTGAATTGTATGGTGGCTGACCCCCTAACCCTACCGAAAAATTCTCTCAGTCTTTCCTCAAATAATTCATCGTACTTCAACCCGACCTCGTCGAGAACTCCTAAAACGTCATCTACTGTGAGTCTCTTACTAATCAACTTATGTTTTGATATCTTGAAAATTAATTCGTTGTTCTCCCTACCTAAATACTCGGCAATCTCGATGATTTTCCTAAAGTTGTCCTCACTCATCCAGCCTCTATGCCTGAGGATCAGCTCGTCAGAACCCATCCCCCATCCCCGCTAGAGCCGTGTTCTCACTCCATCAATGACTCTTAGGTCATGGTCTCAGCGCTGAGGCCTCTACTCCTCATATAACTCTACGGTGATCCTAGCTTTAACGTTTTTGTTCATGAACGGAGGCGGTTCCTCGCCTAAGTCAATAGCCATTGAAATCTCGTTACCGAGACTATCTCTAAACCTTACTTTAGCTATGTAGGAGTATTTACTGCCTCCCTCAACAGATTTCATGAGAGCGTCGTACATCCTCGAAATAGCTATCTGAAAAGATACTGGATCACTCAAATCTTGCGGTGTTAGTCTTACCTCAGCTAATCCCCTAGCTATGTTGAGTAGAACCCTCTCTACCTCGCCATAACCCTCGAAACTTAACGTGTACTTTACCTCATCACCCAATTTCCCGACCTAATGAATATACGCGTTAAAGATAATAAACTAAGCACTAGCGATCCTTAGCTGGATTTCCCTCACTAAATGGATGAAGCTTCTTCACTCAACTAAAATTAATTAATCTTGCCCTCGAGCACGCCCCATTTTAAACAATAAGTAGTATTCGGTAAGTGATGAGCGAGATTAGTAAAGCTACTGAGACTAAGTATATGGTCACGCCGAGAGTGAATTTGAGGCTCTTACTTTCTTGGTATATGGCTGCCACGGTAGCCATGCAGGGGACGTAGAACATCATGAATATTAATATGGATACTCCTTGAGCGAAGTCAAGACCTAGAGACGTTAGAGCTTCTTCCTCGGCTAGGCCTGTTAATTGGGAGACGGAGGCTATTAAGCCTTCCTTAGCTATGAACCCGTAGATGAGCGCGTAGCCGATCACCCAAGAACTCTCGCTTCTCAAATTATACAGTGCCTCAAGAACTCTGCCTAGGTAAGAACCCGCTATAGCGCCGTATGAGGTCTCCGGCGACTCAACATATCCTGTAGGACCGTAAGACAGAAGAACCCAGCTAAGTATTGAGAGAGCAAAGATTATTACACCGGCTTTATAGAGGAAGTGCTTAGTGTTACTCCAAGAACCCCACCAAACAACTTTAAGACTTGGTCTATGCATTATTGGTAGCTCCATGATTAATTCAGGCGGTTCCTTAACGTTACTCAAGAACCTTACTAACTTAGCTGTCAGCAAGTAGAGGATTATTGATGTAAAATAAAGTAACGTCATCACGAAAGCCTGGAAAATCGCGTTACTAGGGAATAACACCTTAGTGAAGTAGAGTAAGACGATTAATCTTGCTTGACACAGTATGAACGGGGAGGAAACTATTATCTCACGTCTCTCAACCTCATCAACGGAGATCCTAGACTGAATGACTGCCGGCACGTTACAGCCAAACCCTATGACCAGAGGGTAAAGAGCTCTCCCAGACAACCCGAAGAACTTGAAGGAGTTATGTAAGGAAACAACCATCCTAGGACCTAAACCACTATCCTCGAGTACGGCGAGAGAAACTGAAACAAGAAATACTAGGGGCAGGAAACTCAGCACCGTACCAAGACCTCCTAAGATCCCGTCAGTCAGCAAGGAAGCTATTTCCTTACTTAAATTCCCCAATACTGCCCGAAGAACCTCGCCAGCAAAGGTAAAGAATCTCTCAAGCAATCCGGAAAGACTGTAAGACTCTAACGCGTTAGCCGCAGCATCAAGACCTAAAGATCTGAGGAGGTATGTGAAAGGAAAACCCGTATTTATAGTGAAAGCTAAGGCAAACACCAAGAATAGCGTGATGACGGAGACCAGGGGTCCTGCTAGGGGGTGTAGGTAGACTTTATCGATTAACGTCGTGATACGTGGTCTCACAGCAACCCTAACTATGGTCTCCTTGATTACTTGCGTAGCGTACTCATATCTTCCAAGAATAGCTATCTCCTCAGGCATCCTCCCGGTAGCTTTCTTAAACTCCTCCCGGAGTTTTTCACTCTTTTCTATGATGTCTGGCCTATCCTTAACGAAATTAACTATGTCTTGATCGCCTTCCAGGAGTCTGAGAGCTACCCATCTCTTAGGTAATTTAATGAGTTTCTCATCGCTAACGAGTTCCGTCAACTCATTCACGTAACTATCGAGAAGCCCGTAACTAATCTTGATCGGATTACTCCTCACCTTACCCTCAGCTACCCTGACCAGAGTTGCTAGAACTTCCCTAACCCCCTCACCTGTAATCGATGAAATAGGAATTATAGGAAAGCCTAGCTTGGAGCTAAGCTTCCCCACGTCTATGTGTACCCCCATCTTATGCGTTACGTCCCACTTAGTTAAAGCTACTACTAGCTTGCTGGTCATCTCACCAATCTGTATAGGTAAGTAAATAGATCTCTCAAGGATTAAAGAATCAGCTAAGACTAAAACAACGTCCCAGTTCCCCAATATCAGGAAATTCTTAGTTATCCCCTCCTCAGGGGATGTAGTGGATAAGCCGTAAATACCTGGTAAATCAACTAAGCATAACGTCTTACCCTCGAAAGTAACTATACCGACTTTTTGCTCAACCGTGGTGCCAGGCCAATTAGCTACACGAACCAGCTCTCCAGTAACGTGAGCAAAAAACGTTGACTTACCGACTGAGGGTTGCCCGACAACGGCTATAACGTAATCGCACGACCTCCCCTCAATCACTCCCAAGCAACGCACCCGGAAGAGATGCTTTACTGAAGCTTATAAATTTAGACTAGTCTAAATTTTATGAGATAAAAATACGCAACCACGATCAATGATTTAAATTCAATTCCTTAACTTAAGTAGGGAGCGTGTTAGACGCTGGCATCAAATTTAAGTAGTGTGGATATGGATCCTAGGACGTGGAGACTGATGTATTCTTTAGGAGCTATTCTAAACACCTTCACTTGGGGGCTTTACTTCTCCTTCACGAGACGTTACATAGGTGTTGAGTTGGGCGGCGGTCTTCATGCAATCATGTTCATTACGGGTCTTGAGTGGGGTCTTACGTTGTTTGCGGCAATAGTTGGTAAGTTAGCTAAGTATGTAGGCGATAAGAATTTAGTGTTGCTAGGTATTACTGGAGCTATCCCGTTCTTACTAGCCTTGACAACGCGAGAACCTTTAACACTCTCCCTAATCTTAAGTCTCTCCAGTCTTTCCTGGGCTCTTTCCTGGCCTTCAATACTCGCAGCAGTCTTTAGTAGTTCTAGGGCTAGTCCCGGCAGAGCCTACAGCTTTTTTACTTTAGGGACCGGCATTGGATATAGCGTTGGGTCTTCTGTAATGGGGGTCTTCTACAACTTAGTAGGACCTGAAGGAGTCTTCATAATCCTAGCAATCACCTACTCATTAACGTACTTGATATTCGTCATGTTCTTCCCTAAAGAGGTTGAGCGCGGGATGAGCGGAGCGAGTAATCAAGGCTGGGATTTCAGGGCGTTCCTACCGGTTTTGCTAGCTCTCTCACTCACGGTGTTTTCTAGGGAATTACTCTACGCCATAGCACCGACCAAGCTAAGTCTGGAACTTGAGGGTGTTTTAGATGCTTCATCTAAGTGGTTAGAGTACGTTTTGTTCGGGGTTATTTACGGCGGTTTCACAGCGCTCTTATCTATTCCTGCAAGAGTTTTTGCGGGTAGGTTAGCGGATAGGTATAATCCGCTGAGACTCTTCTCCCTAACAACACTAGCTTACATGCTTGTTTACTGGGGGTTCGTTAAGTCTGGGGGCTTACTAACGTTGCTTATCTGGCAAATACCTCTATACCCGTTCTTAGACACAGCGATTAACACATACATAGCGAAGCGGACGTCGAGGGAGAACATGACAACAGGTTTCGGAATCACTATATTCTTTAACGCCCTAGGCGGGTTAATGCTACTACCCCTACTAGCAAATCCAAGCTTAAACGCGGATTTCTTAGGATACGTGGTGACTGTAGCTACTACACTCTCCATCTTCTTAGCCTCGCTAAGTTATGGGAGAGCAGGTAGGTATGTGTGAATTCATGGATAACTTCTTTATTTGATGAATGAACTCATGTACTTCCCTTAGGTGGTGAGGACTTCTAACAACTTCTTAACAAAGAAATTCATCTCTTCAGGCTTACCAACGGTGACTCTAAGGTAATTTCCGAATTCCTTAAGTCTCTCTAAATTCTCTAAACATAGGGTGAGGATCTCGTTCTTCTTAAGGAGTTCCCAGTACTTCCTACAAGGCTTGCCTAGGTTAACGAATAGGAAGTTGGTTTTACTCTCTATAACTTTTAAGCCAGCATCAACGAGTTTCTCCCTAGTCTCCTCCCTAGCCTCAACTATTTTATTAACCACGTCTCTCACGTAGTGAGGGTCTCTAAGCGCTCCTAACACAGCTGCTTGAGTAGTTATAGGTACCTCATACCCTATCCTAAGCTCGCTGAGGCGCTTCCTCATTTTCTCGCTCGCGATGATGTACCCGAACCTAGCTCCAGCTAAGCTAAACGCTTTGGAAACGGTTCTAATAATCACTAAATTATCTAGCTCCATAACCAAATCCTTGAAAGTCAACCCTGAGAATTCGTAGTAAGCTTCGTCTAGGAAGACCGCCTTCGCTCTCCTAGCAACCTTCCTCAAGACCTCAGGGTCTTCTAAAAGGATATTACTCGTTGGGTTGTTAGGGTTTATTAAGTAGATCACGCGACCCTCAGATAATTCCAGAAGCTTGCCGGTATCTAAAGTGAAGTCGTCTCTGCTTAACTCCACGTAAGCGTGTTGGACACGGTAATTGCTTAGTAATTGATACATCACGTGGAAAGTTGGGTGTGTTAACACAATCGCGGAATCGGTGATCTTAACGTAAGTTAGCATGAGTGTCAGTAAGGATGATGAGCTAGCGAGTACGTCGATGAATCTCTTATCAACACCTACGTAATCACTTAACTCATTAAGTAGTTCTTCATACAATTCCTCGACGTGATATAAGTTCAGGAGGTTGCTGTATTTGCTTATATACTCAAGCGAGGTTCTTGATGGTGGGTAAGGCGATTCATTCATGTGGAGTCTCAGCATCTTCATCACCTCTAATACGATTACGGTAGCTCGTCATTATTAACCTTTAGATAACGTGAAAACTTATTTTGCTTTCTTTGTAGTTTTGTAGGGCTAGATTGAGTAATTTGCTGCTCTTCGCGGGTCTTGCTACCGCGGCATGCCTTGCCTGGTCTATAGGAGCTAACGACATGGCTAACTCCACCAGCGTGGTGGTTGGTTCAGGAACGCTTAAGTTTAGGCAAGCATTCATTTTATTCGCGGTTTTCCAGTTGCTAGGTGCTTTACTACAAGGCTATATGGTTATGAAGACGCTCGGTAAAGGTGTGGTGCATAATATCGAGGTTGTAGGAGCGATCACTGCCTCGGTCTCAGCTTTCTTATGGATAATTACAGCGACTTTAGTGGGTGCTCCAATATCGACGACACACAGCATTACCGGGGCTGTGGTAGGCGTTGGCTTAAGCTACATGTTTTTCGGATCTCAAGAAACACTCATAAATTACCAGAGGATTAGAGACATAATAATTAGCTGGATGGTCTCGCCGGTAACGTCCATGATCCTGGCAGCACCCTTGTATAGAGCTCTGAGGAGGTTGAGGGCAAGTGACGATAGTAAGACCTTTAAATTCTTGCTACTCGCTTTCGCAGCTTTCGCGGCTTATTCGTTCGGGGCTAACGACGTGGCTAACGCTACGGGGGTTTACGTGACGGTTACGTCAAGTAGTTTCGGTATGCCCGACGAGGATAGTATGAGGTTTTTAGCTCTCTTCGCGTCAGTCTTCATAGCTTTGGGAGGTCTCACACTCGGCTATAGGGTCGTTACTACGTTAGCGTATAAGATAACTAGACTAGATCTTAGAATGGCTCTAGCAGCAGGCTTCGCCAACTCTTTCACCGTCTGGTTATTCACCACAATACCGTATTTACTCTTCGGTTACGGCTTACCTATATCAACCACCTACGTAGCCGCAGGCTCTATAATAGGTGTTGGGATAGCTAGGAGCGGGTGGAGGGGAATCAACTTAAAGACCGTAATATTCGTGATATCTTCATGGCTCCTCACACTACCCGTAACTGCAGGGTTAAGCATCGCTATTTATTACGTATTAACCTATATTGTTGGGGTGAGGGCGTGACCCTCTGGTCCTGGATTTCGAGGAGGAGGCAATGGGATGTTATCAGGTTCTATATAGAGCACGTGGACAAGATAATCGAGGTAGTTGATCACGCTAAGAGAATGATAGAGCTTTTCCTGGTAAAGGATCTTGAAGGCATAAAGAGAGAGTGGTACGAGGTCTTCAAGTACGAGAAGGAAGCTGATGAGGTGAAGAGGAGAATACTCTCAGAACTGTCTAGAGAGACCTTCCACCCGATTGATAGAGAAGAATTAATCAGGCTGGTTTTGACGTCGGATGATGTAGCGGCTTACGCGAAGGGCTGGAGCAGGAGACTCTCGCTAATAGAACCAACCAACATACCGGAGAGCACATTAATTAAATTACGTGAGATGGCTGAGAACGTTCATAAATCAACACTCTTAATGAAGAATGCGGCAGAGAAACTCTTGAGTAACCCTAAGGAAGTCCTCAACATCTCTAACGAGATTGAGAGGCTTGAGGAAGAGACAGATGATATAAGACATGAGGTATTCAAAGAGATTCTGAAATACTGTGAAGAATCAAAGGTATCGCAATGCTTAATGCTGAAGGAAGTAATGGATTCCATCGAAAACTCAGCTGATAAATGCGAGGACGTCGCAGACACACTTAGAAGCATAGCACTACTATCTATATAGCAATAGCATTAACCGCCCCCTCCGATCCCGTAAAAGCGGCTTTCAGAGTAGTAAGAGTCTTCCACTAAGCTTAAATACGTGTTAATGTATTTATCGTGTGAGAACCTTGAAGCACGTTCCGAGAGCAAGGGTAGAACCTCAAGAACCCGTGAAAGGAGTTAAGAGATGGGTTCTAGCATACGGGGATAAAGTAATGTTAGTTTACTTCGAGATAGATGAGGGTGCTAGGTTCCCTATGCATTCACACGTCCACGAGCAAGCAGGGTATATAATAAAGGGTAGGATGGTTTTCAAGACGCCTAATAAGGAAGTCACGGTATCTGAGGGGGAGTCGTACGTCTTTGAATCTAACGAACCTCATGAAGTCTACAATCCGGGACCGGGGAAAACCATAATAGTAGAAGTCTTCTCACCGCCTAGGGAAGATTTCCTTAAGTGACTGTGGGGAGTAAGTCAAGGTTTTGGTTTTTTAGCGTTGATACGGGCTTTCAGCTCTCTGTTCTCTTCTAATTAACCACCGCTAAGAACTGGGAGTACTTTGACTTCGTCTCTATCGCTTACTAACGCTTCCTCTCCTGAAGGCTTTCCGTTAATCAGAATGATCTTCGACTTAAATTCCTCGTATCTAGGTATTAACTTCCTGAGTAACTCGCCCACAGGTGTGGGTTCCTTCACCTCTACGTAAACCTCCTCGAGACCGACTAATTGAGCGAAAACTCCGTGGAGTTTTAGCTTAGCCATCTCATGTTACCCGAGAAATACTCTTACTTAATTAGAGTAAAAAGCTGTTTACGTTTAGTTCGTGAGTTCACTCTAGTCTGACGTGTTTCTCCAGCTCCGGTATCACGTAATCCAGGTTTAGCGTTCTCAACGTTTCTCTCTTAGGTATTCCTCTCTCGTCCCAGCCTCTCAATCTGTAATACTCACTCAATAATGCGTCATACTTCTCCCCGTCTAGGTGCTGGCCCTTCAGAGGCCCTCTCTTAAGTTCTTCGTTGAACCACCTGGTGGGCGGGTAGTCCATACTCCTATCCCATCTGCCGTTGAATTCTCTGACCCAGTAAGCTCTTATTAACGTGTAAACCCTGTCAGCCACCTTATAGAGGTCTTCCCAAGTATACTTAACGCCCGTTATCGCTTCTAGGAGCTTCGGGTAGTATTCTATGCTTAGCCCTACCTCAACCCAAGGCAGTCTGCATGCTGTAAGAACTTCATACATCCCGCCTCTCAGCCTCTGCAACTCTACAACCTTAGCTGCTTTCTCAGGCCCGTAAGTCACTTTATACTCCACACTCTTCCGTTTCTCACCTTCTATGGGTGCTGTCCCTATCTCCCAAGCAATGACCCAGGCTTCCTTATGATGAGCTCCTATCGAGGAAGTGCCGTAAGCTAGCGCCATGGCAGGGTACGCGAAGCAGTTATAACCGCTGACTTCAAGACCTTTGACGTGCATAGCGAATTCCTTACCACCCAATACGTTACTTAACCTCATAACACCCTCAGCCGCGAGCTTCCCTAACTCGGTCTTCTTATACGCTATGTTAATCACGAGCTCTCTTGATTTCTTGAAGTCGCCGAATTCCGGGGCTTCATCGTCTTTTACCAGCTTCTTCTCCTTAGCTTCCATGATGAAGCCTATGACTCCCCCTAAGGATATCGTGTCTAGTCCTAGCTCGTCAGCCAGTCTATTAAGTACGGCTACCTCGTTCAACTTACCTATACCTAGGTTAGAACCTAGTAGAGCGACGTTCTCGTAATCGAGTTCGCTCCCCTTAGCCTCAGCGTCTAAGACTACGTTGCCGCATATCATGTTGCAGTAGGGGCACCCTCTCTGATCGATCTTCATTCCCTCCATAGCGTACCCGTCAATACTCCTAGAGAACTCGAAAATCCCGTCACTGAAGTTTCTGACGGGTAGTGCTGAGTTCTCGTTACACCACTCGACGGCAGCCATGGTTCCCTGCCTGCGCCAGAACGGGTAAGCAGGTGAGTTGAGTATGGCTCTGTAGGCTTCCTGAGAGAGCTTAGTTAGCGATTCCCTGTCAGCAACAGGTATCTCTTTAGTTCCTCTGATAACGACTGCCTTAAGCTTCTTACTACCCATCACGGCGCCCATACCCGGTCTCCCGCCAGACCTGCCCTCCTGAGATATCACTACCGCATACCTAACTAGGTTCTCGCCGCCGGGACCTATGCTAAGGACACCAACATCCTTACCGTGAATTTCTTTAAGCGTCTTCTCGGCTTCGAAGGTCGTCTTACCCCACAAACCCTCAGCGCTTAACACGCTCACGTTATCGTTCTCTACGTATATGTAGACAGGTCTTCTGGCAGCGCCCTCAACTACTAGAGCGTCGTACCCGGCCTTCCTTAAATGAACGCTGGCCATAGTACCTAGATTACCGTCCCCGTAACCACCCGTCAAAGGACTCTTAGACGCTACAACCATCTTACCCCCGCTAGGTGTTGGAAGCCCGTTGAAGGGTCCGCAAGCGAAGATCAGCTTATTCTCAGGGCTTAGGGGGTCAACCCCCCTAACCTCATCCCACAATATCTTAACAGCTAACCCCCTACCACCTATGAAGTTTAGGGCGATCTCAGGAGAGTATTCTTGGACCTTAACAGTACCGTTACTTAAGTTAACCCTCAATATCCTGCCCCACCAACCCTTCACAAGAACCACCACAAATATTTCGGAAATCAGATAAAATACTTTTAGGAAATCAGAAACGCGCAAGACGATCATCGATAACGACGTTAATAAGTGAGGAGTCAGGGACAGGACTGAGAGAAAGTTACTTGGGGTAGGTAATTCTCGACTTCTTCTTTAGTAAACCACGTACTACGAGCTCTCCACACTTTAAGTGATGCTGCCGCAATGCCTGCTCTCACAGCGTATAGAAGGTCCCTCCCTTCCGCCGCGTAATGCGCTACTGACGCGGTGAATACGTCACCGGCTCCTACCTCGTCAGTGATAGTGACTTTTAGTGGGGTGGCTTTGAAGCACCTGCTCTCGTGAAGTAGATACACGTATGAAGAATCCGTTGTTATAGCTACCGCGCTATCATAGGGCTTCATAACCTCTGCTAACGACTTAACAACGTATTCGGCATTATTTGAGAAACAGAACTCTCTGATGTTTCCGTGTGTGAAGTTTACTAAACTCATTAAGTCTAGGAGGTCTTCACGCCAAGAACACTCAATACCCTTGCTAGTAGAAACTCTGACGAGTCCTTGAATATCGAGAGCTTTAAATGCCGTAACGTCTTTCAAGGACCTCAGTAAGTTGACGTATTCCTTAACGTCTATCTCTCTGTAGACGGGTGCTAAGAAAATAATGTCTGGCTTAACGACCCTCACCAACTCCCCCACCACGTAAGGCGGTATCCTACAATCACTCGCGATGACGTCGACCGCCTTACCCTGCTTTATTACGAAGCGAGGTACTTTACTACACTTAACGCTGTGAAGAGAAATCCCTAACTCAGAGAAAGTATCGCGGAAATATCCTGAGACTTCATCGTCTATCGTTGTTAGAACATGTGTTTCATCCCCTAAATATCTAGATAACGTTACTCCCCCGTAGTAGGTGGAGCCCCCGATCCTGAAGGCTTCGTCGAGCACGTCAATAGTTGTTGAGCCTACTATCAGCGCCCTCATACCTAACCGATATAATACCCTAAGCTTAAGATTTAATTACTATGTCGCTAGTTATGTGTATTGGTCGGGGATGGGTGATGTGGGAATTAATAGTGGTTACTGCCTCGATAGCTGTCCTCCTCACGTTAGTGAGGCTTAGGGTTAGTGTCGGTATCGCTCTAGTAGTAGAGGGGGTACTCATAGTTGTTTTAATGAATCCCTCGTCACTGCCTAACGTGTTTTTACAGACCCTGATGAGTGAGAGGACCATATCGCTGGTTTTAGCGTCGTTCTCGATTTCGGTACTGGTCGAGCTCTATAGCTTGACCCAAATGATTAATAAGTTGAGTGAGGGACTCCTAGGGTATATTAGGAGACCCACCCTGATAATAGCTGTAGTACCGGCTATTATGGGTCTACTACCTATCGCGGGCGGTGCGTTAATGTCAGCGCCTGTTGTAGCTAGTGTTGGCGCGGCTATAGGGTTGAGCACTACTTTAATGGCGTTCCTCAACGTCTGGTTCAGGCACACGATATTTTTGATTTACCCGATGAGTCAAGTCTTAATGACTGCAGCGGCCCTGACAGGGCATTCAGTCACTGAGTTAGCGGTGTATCAAGTACCTATAATGGCTTTAATGATGTTGACAGGTCTTTACGTGACGCGCAGGAACGGCAAGCCCGTTTCCGGGTCAGGAGGTCTTGTTTTAAGAGAGTCTAGCTTAAGAGACGTATTGACTTTCTTATCGCCTATACTAGGCTCCATAGTGGTGGCTTTGATAGCTCGTCAAGCACTAGACACACTGGGTTACTATAGCGACTACAGTGTTGCGGTAGGCGGTTTTTTCGGGGTTGCTTTAATTACTTACTTATCGTTTAAGGAAAGCGCGGGGCACGCAGGCTTAACCAAGTTCCTCACCGCTTTGAGGAGTGATAGGGTTATGAACATGGTTTTATCGAGTTTCGGAGCTATGCTCATATATTACGCTATGATGAACACAGGGGTCTCGAGTTCTATAGGTGCAATAATAAGTAGTAGTAAGTTCCCCGTAGTGGTAACGGAGATCTTACTACCGAGTATCATGAGCTTAATATCAGGCTCCCCGATAGTTGGTGTGACTTCCTCAATACCGTTATTAGCGGGTCTTAAAACGTTTAGCTTAGGTGACGCGTCCTTAATATACCTCTCAGCGTTCTTGTCTTACGTTGCCTCGCCGGTACACCTGTGTTTAGTGTTTACTGTGCAGTACTTTAAGGAAAACTTATTCAAGGTTTATAAATACTTAATTCCTATGATAATACTTACTTTCACTATAGCGATTTCCTACTACTACTTAATACTCGTTATTCATTAACGTGTTTGTTATTTCCTTTCAGCTAGCTTAGCGTCTAGCATTAAGAGCGTTGGTTTGTGCTCCCCTATCATCTTAACCTTAGTTAAGAGCTCGTTAGCGTTACTCACCTCCTCTACTTGCTCGTCTATGAACCACTTAAGGAAAGACTCAACTACCTTATTGTTCTCTCCCCTAGCAGCATCCATTAACTCGTAGAATCTTTTAGTGTTCTCTACTTCAGCTACGTAGAAGTCCTCGATAGCCTCGCTTACAGACCCCCACGAAGTCTTCGGTTGCGGAACCTCGGATAAGATTACTTTACCCCCGGCATCGTAGATAAACTCGTAGATCTTCATGGCGTGACCTACCTCCTCCTTAGCTTGGACTTTGAAATAGTGTGCGAAGCCTTTGAGACCTAAGTCATCGAAATACGCGGACATCGAGAGATATAGGTACGCGTTCCTTAACTCCTGATTTAACTGTTTGTTAAGTAATTCCTGCATTCTGGGACTCAGTAAGGACATGATCTCACCGAGTAATATTAGCGATAGAAACCTTAAATACTTTTCTTAAGAAAACTAACCAATGACAGGTAAAAAATTTCATGAGATACAAAAACCTCATTCACAACGAGCAAGCCTCGCCCTTCAGGACGGGGTAAAGTTTTTAAGCTACTATTCGCTACTTCTGTGGTATGCCTGCTACTGAGCCGATTAGGATTGGGAAGGATACTAAGGAGGAGTTAAAGAGGTTGAAAATCCACCCTAGGGAAACCTACGACGATGTGATCAAGAGGCTCATTGAGGAGTACAAGAGGAGTAGGCATGCGAAGGACTAACGTAGTCAAGCTGGTGGTGGACAAGGAAACGCACGAGAAGCTGAGGAAGCTGGGCATCGTTACAGCGAAGTGTTGGAACGAAGTGAACTGGCTGAGGATGCAACAGTTCAAGAAGGGGGAGAGGGTCGATTTCGCTGAGACCGAAAAGGAGGTATACGAGAAGTACAAACGCGTGCTGAAGGTTAATGCACAACAAGTCGCTAGGAAGAACGCTGAGGATTGGAGGAGCTTCTTCTCCTTAATTGAGGAAAAGAAGGAGGGAAGGTTGCCCAAGTGGTTCAAGCCGAGACCTCCGGGTTACTGGAGGGATGAGAGTGGAAAATACAAGTTGATAATCGTCATTAGGAACGACCGTTACGAGGTGGATGAAAACGAGGGGGTTATTCATTTGAAGGACTTTAACCTAACCCTGAGGTTTAAAGGGAAGCTCAAGTGGCATGGGAAACAGGGTAGGTTAGAGGTAATTTACAATGATGCTAGGAGAGGTTGGTATGCCCACATCCCAGTAGAGGTCGAGAATGTAGCCGAAGCCAAAGGCAGTTTGAGGGCTGGTGTGGACTTGGGCATCGTTAACTTAGCCGCGGTCTATGTTGAGGACGGCACATGGTACATCTTCAAGAGTGGTGGCGTCCTCTCTCAATACGAGTGCTACAGCGAAGAGATAAGCAAAGTTCAGAAGGTTTTGGCAAGGCATAGGCAGAGGGCGAGCAGGAAGCTCAGGCTCCTCTACGATAAGAGGAGGAGGTTTCTGAGGCATGCGTTGAACAGCATGGTTAGAAAGATAATGGAGGAGTTGAAGGAGAAGGGGGTGGGCGAGGTTGTTGTGGGTTACCCAAAGGATATCACTAGGAATCACAGCAACAAGCTCACGATGAACTTTTGGAATTATGGTTACACAATCAGGCGCTTCAAGGAGGTTGGCGAGGAGTTGGGAATTAGGGTGATCGATGTTGCAGAGCCAAATACATCAAAAAGTTGCTCCCTATGCGGGGAAGCCCACGAAAGTGGGCGCGTTAAACGCGGTCTCTTCAAGTGTCCCCGCATGGGGAAGGTCATAAACGCAGACCTAAACGGGGCTGTTTCAGTTTTCATACTCATATTCATTAATGTCTAAGGTTTCTTAATGTTATGATGTGTGTTGATGTAACATGTCAGTTAGTCCTCATCTCTTCATGACATCATCATGTTCTTCAGTAAGGTTTATAATCTCAGAAGAATATGTTTAATTGGTGCCTCCGAGCTCCCGAGACCCGTAGGGTTATGAACCCTAGGCGACTAGCGGCGAGCTACTGCGGTGAGCGGGCTCGGGGAGACCGTTGAGAAGCAGATGGTGGGGAGTCTTGAAATCAGTAAATATGAAAGACGATGAACCACTATCTGCTGAGAAACGGCAATAAACATCCTACATATCCCCGAGTCCCTAGGATCTAGGAGCGGGGGGCAACTCTTGGCGAGGGATAGGGGTAACGGGCTGAAGACCCAGCCCGTGGTCTACCGCTGGACGAACGGAGCGGGGTGGGTGCGGTTCGCACCCACCAGCTGTGAAGTGATGAAAATGAAGGCGGTAAACCACGAACCCGTGATCCGCCCTAAGGGAACCCCCGCCCTAAAGGGCGGGGAGGAGGTCAGCTAGAAAACCTTAGGGAGGATCTAATTTGTCGTCACATCGCTTTATGCATATTTTTAAAGATATCCTCACATAATTCCTGATACCTTAGCTCTAGAGGCGGTCGTGTCGTTCATTATGTTCGTAGGGAATCAATAATTCAAAACAAAAATATTAGGATGGTCCTCAAGAGTCAATCAGGGGTTCCATGGGTGATTATGTAGTTAATGAGGGGAGACTCAGAGCTGTGAGTTCTGTTTTTAAGTACTTGGGGCGTGAGGGTTGTGAGGAGTTCGTGCGTGTCGACCCTCAGTACGTGTCTTTAAGTAAGTTGCCGAAGTTCTGTGGTGAGGTCTCGGTAGTGTTTCCCGCAGTAAACGGCTTGGTTTCCTACGCTCTCAGCATGAAGGGGGAGGAGTTCTGGAGCTTGTTCGCGGATTTTGTTGTAGGTAGGTGTGGTGGCGTGAGAGATTTCAGAGAGGTTGTTAAGCTTGTTGAGGAATTCACGCGTAATTACAATAAGCTCTACTTAGAGGTTAAGGTAAGGAGACTTAACAAAGTGTTAGGATGTGGTGAGGCGTTCAGGAGCTTGGGTAAGGGCCGGGTTAAGGAATACTTGAGTAAGATTTCTTCATGTCTTGAGACAGGGAAGGAATCTAAAACAGTTGTTTTCTCCGCTAAGATGGCTTACTACGTTCTCAAATCTACGGGGGTGGACGCGGATCTCTCGAAAATCCCTATACCTGTGGACAGGAGGGTTGCTCTAGTCACCCTCACCTCAGGCCTTCTAACCCCCCGAGCGAGAAGCGGGAGAACCCTCAAGGAGTTAGAGGGTTTAGCCGAGGAACTATTAAAACGCCCTGAGAGCGTGAGGAGTGTCTGGGACGTCGTTAGCGAGGAATCCGGAATCCCCGCGTTACTTATTGACACGCCCCTCTGGCTAATAGGGGGATATATTAAAACGCTGGGGACTCGTGAGATAGTTGAGAATCTAAGGAATCTGGGAATACTCATCGATGACACGCTCTTAACGCACTTAGTAAACGAATTGACTTATGCTTTAAGAATCAGAGACTAGCGTGGGTGTAGGATTAGCTTCAAGAAGTTTTGTGAGGAAAAATTTAGGATTAAAAATTAGGGGTTTGGGCTTTAGCTTACTCTTTGATTAAGCCCTTCTTCTTAAGGTCCTCAACTTCCTTCTTGCTTAAGAATCTGACTACCTTAATCTTTGTTTCGGGGCTAGTACCTACTACAGCCCACCTGTTGTTCTTTAACTTCATGAACTGCGGGTTCTGAATCTCTACTTTCTTCTTAGCTTTTACATCAAAGGCCATCCACTTCTCCATAGTTTTCACCGCATTAATAATATCTACTAAGAGGTATATAAACTTATTGAAAGTTAACTCATTACGTCCTCCGAGTTGATTTTTATAATGATTCATAAATAACTTTATTGAAGTGTGTACAGTGTGTTATAGGTAAAAAATTTCATGAAATACAAAAACCCCATTCACCTTATAAACCTTCAGTGATTAGAGGCGGTCAGTCGGTCTGGTCACTACTTGATTAGCTACCTCATATAACTTCCAACCTAACTACTTAGCCAGGTGAGTTTCCTCAGCTACGTATACTAGAGTATTGTTGAGGGTTCTTTACCGGCCTTCGTTTTAGGAGGTATTACCGGGAATTCTTCGTTGAAGGTGGAGACTATGGTGAAGAATGCGTTTATCAACGTATAAACATGTTCTACGAATCTCGGTTTATAACTCTCGCTTAACTCACTCCTGAATATGATTCGCGCAACCGTAATTGCCTGAAGATCTACTGGACTTGGTTGAAGTCCTGTGTTGCAGGTAGGGCACACGGAGATGATCCTATACATCAACTTCGATGAAAATCTTAAGGCTTCCTCAGCGCTTAACTCACTCAACTTCTTCTTGTGTTCGGGAGATACCGCGACGCCTAATAAGAGAACATACCGGTCATCCTTACCCTCCGGTCTGAAAATCTTGAGATTCACGTGGAGCGGGGGCTGTGTGTAGACGTCGAGACCCCAAGCAATCTTGAAGTGCGGCTGTGTCTCAAGCTTCCTAACGTTAAAGCCTTCCTCTATAAGCCACTTACTCACCAACTCATCTTCTTGACTCGTCTCAACCACCAACTATATGAATGACGTTAAAGGTATTATAACCAGGTCTCACTTAAAATTTTTGGTCAAGCCCAAAGGGCGAAGCCTCCGGCAAGTAGGTGAACGCGGGGTCTTAGGTTGTGACGCGTGGCGGGAACGCTTTGATTTAGGTTAAGTATTTAATTCTTCTAGTAAAATCTTATAAGGGTGGTAGTTTGCTCAGTAAACACCCTCTTGAGTTACCGCAGTTAAGGAAGTTCAGTAAGGAGGAGATAGCGGAGGCTTTAAGGCTCTCCATAATAGCTGAGTTAGACGCTATAAATTTGTACTTGCAGTTAGCTAGGTATTCAGACGATGAGAAAGTGAGGAAGGTCTTTGAGGATATAGCAAAGGAGGAGAAAACTCATGCTGGTGAGTTCCTCGCGTTGCTTAAGTACCTAGACCCAGAACAGGTTGCTGAGTTGAAGGCTGGTGCTGAGGAGGTAAGGGAGTTGACCGGGGTTTCAGTGCCTGGGGATGACCCGCAACCACAAGAAACAATTAAGGAAGATGAAACTTTGAAGAAGCTGAGTACTAAAGCTAGGGAGATCGTCGATTCTTCTAGGAGGTTACGTAGAGTATTAGAAGTCGTTCACGTGGGCAGGGGGGTTGAGGCTCTCCCCTCAGAGGAGGTTAGTGCGGAGGAAGTTATTAAGTCTAGAATTAGCAGGATGGTAATTCTCAGCGAGTTAAGCACGCAATTCAGTGTTAAGGTTAGGGTACTGGATTACTGGAGTAAGACAGGGATTCAGCCAGATCTAGCGCCGCTGGTGCTTGCGTCAACGAAACTCGCTCTAGCCGAGGACAAGATAATACTTGAGGGTGACTCGGAGAGAGGATGGCCAGGACTCCTCACATGCAGAATGAGTATTAAGGAGGAATTAAGTGACTGGAGCGTGCCGGGAAACCCCGTGGCAGATATCTCGAGAGCTGTGAAGAGGTTAATTGACGAGGCAGTACCGCCGCCTTACGTGTTGTTAGTGAGTCCTGCACGGTATGCCGGCCTATTAAAGTATGCGGAGAGAACGGGCGCTATGGAGTTAGAGAGAATTAAGGCTTTAGTGCACGAGGTTGTTCAAACCCCTCTACTAAGTGATGAAGACGTGTTGGTAATCTCAGTAAATAAGTATATGATAGACTTAGTCGTCGGAGCTGACACGGTCCTGGACTACCTAGGACCTTCAGCAGACGAACACCTATACAGACTCTGGGAGACTCTCGCGTTAAGAATAAAGAATCCTAAAGCAATAATACATCTCACGAAAAAATAAGTATATTTTTCATTAATAATAACTTAACAATTAAGTCACCGCTATTTCATTACTTTATATTTTATCAAATAATAGTAAATCACGGTGTTACTCGTGAATGAGGCGATGCCTGATTGTAGGAGTTGCGTATTCTTTAAGTTGCATGATACCTACGAGTATCTGGGTTACTGCGTCAACTTAAACGAGGTAGTGGTTTTGAGTGGTGGGAGGAGGCCCTGCCCTCACTTCAGGGAGGTCACGCTCGATGACTTAAGGAAGGTCTTAAGTAGTGTGGGTTTCCTGTACTGTGCTACTTGCGGCGAGTACATCTACACTCTTGAGGAGCTTGAGAAGCACTTGAGGAAGCACGTCGTCACGAGCGGCTTTTCTGACGACGTAGCCGGTGAAGAATCCCCGGCGGCTGATTAGGTGGGTCAGGATGCCTTGCAGTGAGATAAGCGCTATATTGGGGGGTCCTCAAGGAGCGGGTCTTGAGACGAGCATGGCTGTGTTAGGTTATGCTTTAGCGAGGTCTGGACATGGTTTCATAGCTGATAGGGAGTACTTCTCGAATATTAAGGGGAGACATAGCTATATACACTTAAGAATTTCATCGAAGAGCGTGCCCAGATCTCTAACGTATCCTGTAGACCTGATAGCGGCTATGGATCCTGAGACAGTGTTTACTCACTTTGATGACTTGAGGGACGGCGGTGTTTTAATATATGATAAAGCAACTAACGATAAAAGATTAGATTCTATATTGAGTGTTGAGGAACCTCTTAAAGAGAGGGTTGAGGGAAGGCTTACCTCGTTAGGACTTGAACCAAAAATTTCTAGCTTAGTGAGTTACTTGAGGAATCGTAGGAGTGTGAAGGTGATTGATCTTAACTACGCCGAAATACTGAGCATCGTCGGTAGGAAGTTTAAGTTGAGTCCTCAGCAAGTATCTAGGTATGTGAGCTCCATACTTATCGGCGCGGTTTCCGGTTTGTTAGGACTTGATGAGGAGTCGCTCACGTATGGCTTTACAAAACATTTTAGAGGTCGTGAGGACTTAGTGTCGCAGAACCTGGAAATAACTACTTTAGTGAGGAACGCGATCGCTGATTACGGGGTTAACGAGTTAATTCTTGAAGGTCCTGGCGTAGGGCTTGAAGAACTTCTAGTTGCTTCAGGTAATGACGTAGTAGCTATCGGTAAGATAATAGGTGGTTTGAGGTATCAGAGCTACTACCCGATAACGCCGGCAGCTGACGAGAGCTTCACGCTAGAGAAGTATGAGAAGCTGGACGTGGGGGATGGGGGTTCTAGCTTAATAGTTATCCAGACTGAGGACGAGATAGCCGCTATAACGTCGGCTATAGGGGCTTCATTAACTGGCGTGAGGAGTGCTACAGCCACGAGCGGGCCCGGCTTTAGCTTGATGGTTGAGGGTCTTTCTTGGGCAGGTATGAACGAAGCTCCTGTAGTGATAACGTATTATCAGAGAGGCGGTCCAAGCACTGGATTGCCTACTAGGGGTAGTCAGAGTGATCTCTTATTCTCTGTTTTCGCAGGTCATGGCGAGTTCCCGCGCGTAGTCCTATCTTCAGGGGATCATCTTGAAGCACTGTATGATGCTGTCGAGGCATTCAATATAGCTGAGAAGTATCAGTTACCGGTTATTCATTTACTGGATAAGTTCCTGGCTAACACATTGACGCTGATGCCGTTACCTGACTTAAACAACGTACTCATAGAGAGGGGTCTCGTAACAGAGGGTAGTGAAGCTTATAAGAGATTCGACTTAAGTAGTCAAGTATCCCCACGTGCTTACTTAGGTTCTAAAGCTATTATGTGGTATACTGGTGACGAGCACGACGAGCTAGGACATATATGTGAGGATCCTGTGAATAGGGTTAGGATGTACTCTAAGAGGATGAAGAAGCTCGAGTTAATAGATTCGGAAATCCCTAACAGCAAGAAAGCGACGTATTTTGGTTCAGGAAATCCGGAAGTGCTGATGGTTGGGTGGGGTTCTGTTAAGGGGGTTGCTCTAGACGCTGTGGAAACGCTTAAGAATAAGGGTATTGAGGCGGCCTACCTACAGCTAAGGATTTTATGGCCTTTCCCAAGCACTTACGTTAGCGAGTTACTTAGTTCCGTAGACTCTACGGTGATAGTGGTAGAGCATAGTTACGTAGTCCAGCTAGCTGATTTAATAACGATGAGCACAGGCTTCAGGAAGTTGAGGAGGGTGGGCAAGTTTACTGGGAGGCCTATATACCTCTCGGAACTCGTGAGAGCTGTTGAGGAGATAAGGCTGAAAGGGGTTGAGAAGGTGGTGTTGGGTTATGGTGCGTGACATGACTTTCTATAAATCACCTGTATGGCAGGATTGGTGTCCGGGTTGCGGGAACTTCGGGATAGTGGCTGCGCTATATAAGGCTTTCGCAGAGCTTGAACTAGATCCTTCGAGAACCGTGGTAGTTTCTGGGATAGGTTGTTCCGGCAAAACACCTCACTTCGTGAAAGTGAACGGGGTTCACACATTGCACGGAAGAGCGATACCGTTCGCTACCGGGATAAAGCTAGCTAACCCCGAGCTTGAGGTCGTGGTTCACGGAGGTGACGGCGACCTTCTAGGTATTGGTGCCGGGCACTTCGTGGCTTTAGGGAGGAGGAACATAGATATGGTCGTCGTAATGCATGACAATAAGGTTTACGGCTTGACTAAGGGTCAAGCTTCCCCGACACTACCTAAAGGCGTTAAAACTAAGTCTCTCGCTAAGCCTAACATACAGGACGCGGTCAACCCGGTGGCTCTCGCCATAGCTTCAGGGTATACTTTCGTTGCTAGGGCTTACGCGTTCGAGTCAGAACATCTTAAAGAGATACTTAAGAAAGCCATCACGCACAAAGGCTCCGCCTTCGTAGACGTTCTGCAACCCTGCGTCACATATAACGACGTGCACACAGTGGAGTACTACAGGAAGAGGCTTTACAAACTAGAGGATGTTGGGTGGGACCCGGTGCCGAGGGAAGCTAGTGAGGAAGCCGTGACGAGCAAGGTGCTGAAAGCTTTCGAGAAATCCATGGAGTGGGATACCAGGATACCTATAGGAGTATTCTACGTTAACCCGTACGTCCCAACCTACGAGGAAAGAATAGCTGAGGCTAATCCCGCATATAAGGTAAGCTACCCAGCCAAGCAGTCAATCGATAAGGAAGGCAAGCCAGTAATAGACCTAAACACTTTCAAGAAATTATTCCAAGACTACATAGTCAGAACAAGGGTTACGTAACAGAATCAAGAACATGTTAGCTTCGACGAGATACTCGAAATATGCTTGCAATTTACGCTTTTTTCCGATGAGTAAGGTCTAAACACTTATTTCGTGGGTAGCTCACGCTACGGCAACGTTAAATTAACTTGAGAGGGATTGAGTGCTGAGCTTAACGAGGAGTTTATGAGACTTGAACAGAGCTGCTGCTTTGAGGTCTACCCTAACGAAATTACGGGCACGCAAAAAACAGTTGAGCACTGTTAGTGGGGAGCACGAAAATAAGTTATTCCTTTAATTCCTCGATTTTTATGGCTCCTACGGGGCAGGCGTCCGCGGCTTGCTTAACACACTCGTAAAGCTCTTCAGGGATAACTCCTGCGGATATGTCTTCTGTGGTTTCGGTAGCGTATTTCTGCGTCACCCTATTCCTCCCGGTATCCTCGCCTAAGACGAAGACCTCAGGGCATAGTGAGGGGGCTACGCCGCAGGCTATGCACGTTTGTCTATCAACTATTACCTTATACTTAACCAATTTAAGACCCTCAATAACTATTCTTACCAAGCTAATATAAGTGTTGAAGTATATTCGTTCAAAGTAATCTACTTAAATCTTTAATTAACTAATAATAGTATTGAGCATGTTTAAGCCCCTGCGGGAAATCCATGAATAATTTAAATCACGTTAAAGCTTTTTAATTTTAATCAAAAAGTATTTTGAGATGATGTGTATGAGGAAGATCTCATTAAGATCTTCAAGAATAAAGCCATCACCTCATAGGAGACTCGTAGCTAAGGTTGACGAGCTTCTTAAGTCTGGGAGAACTGTTTATAATTACTCGGCGGGTCAGCCAGGCCTCCCACCTGATGAAGAATTAATAAGAGATTTCTACGATAAGCTCGTTAAGAATCCCTTCAATCATTTCAGGTATGTGTCTACTAAAGGGCTTTACGAGTTGCGTGAAGCTATTAAGGAAGACTTAAGAAGGTATGGTGGTTTCGATGTAGATCCTGAGGACATCGTCATTACTTCAGGAGGGGTTGAGGGGATGAATCTCTCATTAATAACTACGACAGATCCTGGTGACGAGATAGTTTTGCTAGACCCGACCTACAGCGTGTATTGGGATTTAGCGGAATTCTATGGGCTGAGGGTGAGGAAGTGTGGTCAGGTCATCGACGAGGGTTTCCAGCCTAGTGAGGAGTGTTTAAAGGAGTCTATAAGTAGGAATACCGCCGCCGTCATAGTGGTTAGTCCCGATAACCCGACCAGCAGGATAATAAGAGAGGACTTGATGAAGCTCATAGCCGATTTATGCATAGATAATGACGTGTGGTTAATATACGATGAAGCTTACAAGCACGTGGTGTATGAGGGGGGACATGTGTGGATTCAGAGATATTCTAGAACCATGGAGAAATTAATAAGTATTAACTCGTTCTCTAAAGACGTCGCAATACCTGGATTCAGGGTTGGGTATACGTACGCGCCGAAAGAAGTAATAAATGAGATGGTTAAGATTAAGGGCCTCTTAAGCATTACCTCACCCGTTCCTGGGCAGTGGTTTGCTTACTACGCACTCACATCAGGTATAAAAGAAAAATACTTGAGTAAGGTCATCCCGATATATAAGTCTAGGAGGGACGCACTCTACGACGCTCTGAAAAAACACCTACCTGAGGCGAAGGTGTGGAAACCGCCGGCCTCCATGTACTTATTCCCTGACATGACGCCCTACTTAGAAAAGCTGGGAATGAACGACATTGATTTCACGTATCAACTAGCTGATAGGAGAGGGGTTGTGATGTTACCGGGCTCCATATTCGGTGATCACGGGAATAACCATCTCAGAATAACTTTCGTGACTCAACCAGAAGATAAGTTGAGGAAAGGTATTGAGATAATGGCTGAGTTCATAAACGAACTAGAAAAAACGTAGTTTTTAATTTAGTGCGTCTCAAAAACATTTTAACAACACGTTCCTTAAGAGTTCCCTTAATTCTTGCCAGAACCCTTATTAAGATAATATTATATGGGGGAGCGAAAACTGACGCGAGTTACTTCATTTCCAGCCTGTTTTGCGGGCGGGGTTTGGGTGGAAGTTTTCTTTAATCTAGTAAAAAAGCTTATTAACTCTGTAACAAGAGTTTTTAAGGTTTACGGGGGTGGTTAGGACGGTAGATCTCGAGAAGCAGGAGGAGAAATGTCCTCCGGGTAAGGTTATTTACGATGAGGTTAGGGGAGAGTACATATGTACTGAGAGCGGTGAAGTTATTGAGGAGAGGGTTGTTGATCAAGGCCCTGAGTGGAGAGCTTTCACTCCTGAGGAGAAAGAGAAGAGGTCGCGTTCCGGCTCCCCGCTCTCACAGACATTACACGATAGCGGCATAGCTACCATGATTGATTGGCGTGATAGGGACGCTTCAGGTAAGAAGTTGGAGTTAGAACGTAAGTTGGAAGCTATGCGTATGCGTAAGTGGCAGATAAGGACTAGAATACAGAATAGCATAGACAGGAACATAACTCAAGCCGCTGAAGAGTTAGATAGGTTAGCGGTGGAATTAGGTCTTCCGGAAGCCATCAAAGACGAGGCCGCGACAATCTACAGGAAAGCTGTTGAGAGAGGTGTGGTTAGGGGCAGGGCTGTGGAAGCCGTCGTTGCTGCCTGCCTCTACATAGCTTGCAGACTCTACAAACTGCCTAGATCCCTCGACGACATCGCGGAGTATACTAAGACTCAGAAGAAGGAGATAGCTAGGTGTTTCAGGTTATTAGTTCGTGAACTCAACATTAAAATACCTGTCTCAGGAGCTAGCGATTACATACCGCAAATGATTTCAGCGTTAGGTCTTGGGGGAAGGGTGGAAGCTAAGGCTAAGGAAATACTTGAGCAAGCTAAGAGTACCGGGATTACGGCAGGTAAGGACCCTGCCGGGGTAGCGGCGGCAGCAGTCTACATCGCGGCCAGGCTCTGCGGAATAAAGAAAACTCAGAAAGACATAGCTCAAGTAGCTGGCGTGACCGAAGTCACGGTAAGGAACAGGTATAGAGAAATAACTCAGCAACTAAACCTTAAAGTACCGGAGGACGAGGAAGAATAGCTCATAAAAAGATCTTACTCGGTTTCTATGAATATTATGCTCTCAGCAGGGATCCCGAACTCCTCAACAAGTATATTCTTGACTTTTTGTCTTTGATCCCCCTGTATCTCTATGTGGTTATCCTTAACGGTACCGCCAGTAGCTAACTTACTCTTAAGAATGGAAGCTACCTTCTTTAAATCATACGTTGACGGGTCTATGCCCTCTATAATCGTGACCTCCTTACCAAACTTCCTCTTCTCTAACCTTATCTTAACAAGCTGCTCCTCAGCACCTAGCTGAACGCAAAGTTCCTCCGGCAACCCACCACACAGGGAAGCTATATCCACTTTGCTCTTCTTGCTCATCTCACACCCTACTTCATGTAATACACTCTCAAGAGTTTATAAAGATTTACAGCAAATACGGAGTTCGAGCCCACACTAGTAGAAAAACACTTGGCGAGACCTCCTAGATTTAAAGAACCATAACATTAGATTCTCAGGGATCCTTCATGAGTTTCGAAGAAATTGAGTTATTGAGGAAGAGAGCTGAGACTTTCATCAGAAACGCGCTCTATTTAATCACGAGAACGGAGCTGAGAGACAGCTAATTAGGGAGCTCGGCGGGGAAAACCCGAAAATGCTTGTATTAATTAATGAAGTGAGGAACCTACACTATATTGCGAGGATTGAAGAAGCGTATATATCCTCCAGATACCTACCTTTCAAATACGCTGTTGAGGGAAGTCAAGGACATAAGTAGGTTCGTTCTGAGGTGTTTAAACCTCTTGTCGACTCGGTATAAGTCTAGCCTAGAATACTTGAAGAACTATCGTGAGGTCGCTAAGAAAGTAGGGAGCATAGTGGAACGCTTCGACCCAGAGGCCAGGGTATACGTGTTCGGATCCGTTGTCCGCGGGAACTACACGGCCGCTAGCGACATAGACATACTCGTTGTTACGACGAAAATAAACTTAAAGTATGAGTTAATGGTTGCAGTCTACAGGGAGTTCATCGGCGCGCCAATAGAACTACACGTTGCCACGCCAGACCTCTACGATAAGTGGTATAAGAGATTCATCAAGCCAGAAGAAATAGTGGAAGTCTAGCACGAGACTCTGCACATAACTAATTCTGATCCTCGGTAGTTAGACACGCTCTTTCAGATCGGCTAACAAAAATACGTGATTTTTATTGACTTAATGAAGTCGTCGTGAACGACTTTCTTATAACGTCCACAGCTTCCTCAACACATCCCTGCAGTTCTTCTTGAGTCGCTATGTAGGGCCCGTGAAATACTATTATGTCGGGCTTCAGTTTCTCGATTATCGATAACTCACGTATCGTGAGTTGTGAGACGCTGTATGAGAACGGGTTAATACTTCTGAAGATGGCGTGATCGTTAATTAGTTTCTCGGCTTGATCCTCACTAACTCCTTTGTTAATGAGTTTATTTCTTAGAGCTTCCTTCGTTGATGTTGGTGGGTATTTATAGCTTATTAAGATTGG
>Ga0080004_1110936_pt1 | contig 48365 bp, 45 predicted proteins | sample WasSprMetagenome_FD_69207 | JGI IMG/M metagenome (GOLD analysis project Ga0080004, IMG submission 69207) | Sulfidic aquatic microbial communities from Washburn Spring, Yellowstone National Park, USA - WS (SPADES assembly) (version 2) | ecosystem: Environmental > Aquatic > Thermal springs > Hot...
GCCTTCTAAAGAGAGCATCTGGAACCGCGGAAGAGGTGCGTTATGAGGAAGTTACTTATGAGGGCTATGGACCAGCTGGCGTCGCCTTAATGATTGAGGTCCTCACTGATAATAGAAATAGGGCAGCACAAGAGATAAGGGCAATACTTTCCCGAAACGGAGGAGCTCTTGCGGAGGCGGGAAGCTGTTCTTGGCTTTTTGAAAGGAAGGGTATCCTGCTTATCCCTAAGGGAGAAGCAGATGAGGATACGGTACTTAATATCGCTATTGAAGCGGGAGCCGAGGATGTGAAAACGGACGACCCAGATAATTACGAGATTCTAACCGCCCCAGAGGATTTGGAGGATGTAAAAGAAGCATTTGAGAAAGAGGGAATAAAGATTTCCTCCGCTGACATCACGATGCTCCCCAAGACGACAGTGAGGGTTGAAGGCAAGGAAGCAATGGCTGTCCTTCGCTTAATGGAGCTTCTGGAAGAACAAGAAGATGTGCAAAGGGTCTACGCCAATTTTGACATCCCCGACGAAATAATGTCCGCCGCAAGTCAATGATGAACAACAACTTCTCCGAGGAAGCAAAAAAGAAAATTCTCCAAGCTAAAAAGGAGATTATAGAGAGGCTAATAGAGGCTGAGGTAGAGGAAATCTTACCTCAAAGATACGCTAAAAAGAAGGGAGAAAGGGAAACACCCCTCATTTGTCCAAATTGTGGAGTGAGAAAAACCAACCAAATAAGGAGAGACGGACATTACAGGAGAAAACTCAGGGTAGCGGAAGGTGTAATAGAAGACCTACATATACCAAGGATAGAATGTAAGGATTGCAGGTGCTACTTAAAATTGGATTTCAAAATATTGGACCCTAAAAAGCGCCATTTGGAAAAGGATATAGATGAAGAAATTCTTCGCCTTTATCTAAGCGGTGCCCCCTTTCAGAAAATCAAGGCGATGTTGGAAGAGAAATTGCAAAAGGAATGAGTATATCCTCTTTTATTTATGAAGTGCCTCTCTCTCGTCTGGCTAATAATTTTCTTCCCATCCTTCCCTCTTTTCGCCAAAGAAGAGGGCTACTTCGCTATTGCTACCGGGGCCGAGACGCTCGGCTATTATCAAAAGCTCTTTCCCCTTCTAAATGAGGCTGGAATAAAATGGGTTCGCATCTTCCCCGAATGGGCGCAAATCCAGCCGAAAGAGGATGAGTGGGATTTCTCTTTAGCGGATTCCATCCTCAAATCCGCTAAGGAGAACAACCTCCAAATCCTCGGCATTTTCCTCTACCTCGCCCCTTGGGTCTCCGCAAAACCTCCCTCAACTCGTGCCTTCCCAATAAAAGACATAAAATATTGGAGAGATTATGTGAGGGAAGTTGTGAAAAGATATAAAGGGCAGATAAAATATTGGGAAGTTTACAACGAGTTCGCCGCATTCAGTGAAAACGGCACGCCAAAGGATTACGCGGAGTTAGTGAAAAACGCCTATGAGGTCGCTAAAGAAATAGACCCGGGATGCAAAATCGGTATGAATTGGAACGAATTTGATTTAACATCTCTTGAGAAGGTGATTGAATCGGGAGCGAAAGGGCATTTTGACTTCGTCTGCGTCCATCCCTACGCCCTGCTTGATAGGGTGATGAAGGGGAGAGAGGAAGCCTTCATCTCTATGATGGACAACTTCCGCAAATTATTGAGAAAAACGGGACAAAGAGAGGATATCCCCCTTTGGGTGAGCGAGATAGGACAGCCAGCGAGAAATGAGCCAGCTTCTGAATTAAGGCAGGCAGAGGCTCTGATAAAGGCATATACCCTCTGCCTCGTTCAGGGAATTGAGCGGGTATTCTGGTTTCAGGGAAGAGGTCCCTCTTATGGGGAAGGTGGGAGCTTTGGGATAATAGGGGAAAATTGGGAGAAACGCCCCTCTTTCTATGCCCTCCAAACTCTAACTCGCCTCCTCGGTCCCAATCCAAAATATCTCGGCTGGTTCCCCCTCTCTCCCGCAAGCCATTCCTTCGTCTTTCAAGGGGAGAAGGAAGCTGTTATGATAAGTTGGGCAATGGAAGAGGGAGAAGAGATAAATTTACCGAAAGATGTTCAGGTATTAGACTTAACAGGAAAGCCAATCTCCACAACCGGAAAGCTTTCTCTTCCCAAAAGCCCTATCTTCCTCTTGAATTTGCCGAAGGATTGGGTAAATAAGGCAAGACAAAATAAGACAAAGCCCTTTCCCTGGCAAAAGGATTATAGCAAGGAACCGGAGGTTTCTTGGAAATTGGATGACACCGGCAAAGATATGGAAAATGGCTTATACTTAATAGACTGGCAAAATAGGGAGAATATCCTCCAAGTAGAGGGAAGCTACGCACGGCGGACAAATAGGGAAAAGAAGGCTTATTATCTGGAATTCGATGTAGACGATAGCTTCGCCTCAATCGGAGACAATGAGTTGGAGATAACCGTCGTTGCTCGCAGATTGGATGAAAATCAGCCCGAGGGAACGGGCTGCAATTTGATTTATGAATCAAAGGAAGGCTATCGCCACATCAATGATTGGTGGACGATTCCCTCCAAGCCAGGCTGGCACCAACACACATTCCATATAAAGGATGCTAACTTCGCAAATTGCTGGGGCTGGAACTTCTGCATAAGCGTCGTCGCCTCCCCTGGCGATATCTGCGTTAAGGAAGTCATCGTCCGCAAGCCATAGAAAGGAGGTTTGGAAATGAAAGCAGATTGGACTGAGGAAAAGGAATTAAAAGAAGAGAAGGAGAAGATTTTGAGGGAAGTTGAGGAAATCATCTCTAAATGGGGATTGAAAATGCCGAAGGAGGTTTGCCTCGTCCTGGATTTCGGCTTGGGAGATTTCTACAATCAAGGATTGGTAGAGTTCTGGGTGGCAAATGAGGAAAAGGAGGGATACTGCGGGAAGTTCCTCTTCCTATTTGAGAAACAAACCTGCCCCTCCCACTTCCATAGATTCAAACACGAGACCTTCTTCGTTGTGAAGGGAAAAGTGAAGATGAAAGCGGATGGGAAAGAATTCATAATGGCTGAGGGCGATGTGTTCCCTATGAAGCAGGGCGCCCTCCATTCCTTTCAAGCCGTTGAAGGTCCCGCCCTCATCCTTGAGGTTTCAAAGCCCTGCGTTCCAAAGGATAGCATCTTTGAGGATGAAAGGATTGGTGAGCTTTGAATGGAATCAATCTATTTCGCCGATAAGAGCTGGCCGGAATTGGAGGAAGCAATTAAGAAGAACACCCTCATAATCTTGCCCATCGGAACGATTGAGGAGCACGGGCGGCATCTTCCCGTTTCCACGGATAGCGTGATAGTCAGCGAGATAGCGAAGGGAGCAGCGGAAAGGCTGAAGGGGAAAATACCCATTCTCGTCCTCCCCACATTATGGACGGGCTACTCCGCTAAGGAGATGACCCGCTGGCCGGGAACGATTAGGGTAAATCCCCTCGTCTTAATCCAGCTCATCCACGACATCCTTGCCTCCCTCATAGAGATGGGGTTCAAGAAAATAATAATCTTGGATGGGCATGGTCATCATAGAGGGATAATTGAGGTAGCTTTGCGGCAAATCGGAGACGAATATGGCGTCTATCCCGCAAGCGTTAGCCCTGCGGGACTCAGCGCCTCCCTTTACAACAAAATCAGGAAATCGCAAATCGGGGGAAGCATTCACGGAGGGGAATGGGAAACATCCTTGATGCTTTACTTCAAACAGCCAGTGAATAAAGACGAATTCACAAACGAGGATATAATGCGCTATCATTCCGAATTCGTTCCCGGCGACAACTTCGTCTCCGGCAAGGGGGTTTTCTGGTCAACTTGGGGAATACAGAAGAGCAAAACGGGCATATACGGCGACCCAACCTGCGCAAGCAAGGAGACGGGAAAATTGGTTTACGAGGAAATAATAGAAAAGCTCTCTAAGTTCATAGAAGAATTCTATGCGAAGGATTAGCTTCCTCGGCATAGATGTAGGAACAAGCAGTTGCAAGGGAATATTGATAGATGAAAAAGGAAAAATATTGGCTCAAGCCCAAGCTCATTATCCTCTCATTTTTAACGAATTCGGAATAGAGCAATCTCCATTTGAACTATGGGAAGGGGTTAAGAAAACGATTTTGGAGATAATAAAGAGGGTAGATGTGGAGATAGGGGGCGTGGGCGTGACCTCTCAAGGTATAACCTTTATCCCTGTTGATAAAGAAGGCAATCCCTTGGCGAACGCCATTTCTTGGCTTGATACCAGGGCGAGGAAGGAATTGGGTGAAGTTCTGAGCTTCTTCAGCGAAAAAGAGATTTTCTCCCTAACTGGCAAAAGGGCGGAAGCTTATTATGTCCTCCCCAAAATCCTCTGGTTGAGGAAGCATAAAAGGGAGATATACGAAAAAGCTGATAAGTTTCTCTTCGTGGCCGATTTCGTTATCAAAAAGCTTACTGGCGAGACTTCAACAGACCACACACTTGCGGGAGGAACCCTTCTCTACGATGTAGTGAGAAATCGCTGGTCTTCAGAGATAATGGAGAAATTTTCCATCCCTTTTTCCAAGTTTCCTCCTTTGGTCTGGGCGGGTAATACAGTGGGTTTTGTTCAAGATGAGGAAAGTGGTTTGAAGAAGGGGACGCCGGTGGTTATAGCGGGGCAGGACCAAAAATGCGCCGCTTTTGCTTCCGGTTTAAGAGACGGGATTGCCACGATTTCCCTCGGCACAGCCTCCGCTATCACCACTCTCACCTACTCTCCCCTTCTCGACAACGATATGAGGATTCCCCTCTTTCCCTATATCGCTCCTGGATTATGGGTATTGGAGGGAGTTGTCTCAACCGCGGGAGCCTCCTATGATTGGGGAAGGAATGTAATAAGAGGGAAAATCAAAAGGCTTCCTCCAATTGAAAAAATCCCACAAGCTCCCTTTTTCCTCCCCCATCTCTCCGGCGCCTCCTCCCCTCTATGGAGGAAAGAAGCTCTGGGGAGCTTTAGAAATCTTTCGCTTTCGACCACCGCTGAAGAGATGCTCTTCGCTGTCTTGGAGAGTGTATGTTTTGAGATTAGGAGAAATGTTGAGGTTATGGAGGAGTTGATGGGAGAAATAAATGGCTTCATTGCGTTTGGAGGAGGGACGAGGGAGGGAATTTGGCGGGAAATCCTTACGAATGTTTTAGGAAAAGAGGTTTATTTCCCAGGAATTCGGGAAACTACCGCATATGGAGCAGACCTCTTGGCGGGAAGGTCTCTTGGGTTCTTTGAAGAATTGCCGAAGACCAAGGGCAAATGTCTTGAGCCAAATGATGAACTAAAGAAAATATTTGAAGAAAGGTATCACCATTATAAAACCCTTGAGCTTTAAATTATGTGTCCATTGGGGCTTTTTCCTATGGAAAGCGAGGCAATCTTAATACCTAGCTGGCAATCTTTTTCCTTCCTAATGACACCGAGAAGGCGATAAGAGAATTTGCTGCAAAATAATCTCACATTTTATTTGCCCTTCACAATACCAAAATGTAAAATTTTTAAGGAAGAAATAGAAAGGAGTGAATATTAATCAGATGAGTTGCGGAATAGTCGCCTATGTTGGTCCGAGAAAAGCTCTCCCTGTTCTTTTTGACACCCTGAAGAGGCTTGAGTATAGGGGCTATGATTCAGCCGGCGTAGCCCTCCTTACGGAGGATGGCGTTTTCCTCGCCAAGCAAAAGGGGAAAATAAAAGACCTTGAGGAAAGACTCAAGAACGAAGAGATAAAAAGCGGGATAGGCATCGGACATACCCGCTGGGCTACTCACGGACGCCCAAGCGATTTCAATGCCCATCCCCATCTTGACTGCAAGGGAAACATAGCTGTTGTCCATAATGGGATAATAGAGAATTACAGTGAATTGAGAGAAGAGCTCAAAAGCAGGGGGCATAATTTCCGCTCCGAGACAGATACGGAGGTAATTCCTCACCTCTTAGAGGAAAACTTTGATGGAGACCCCTTAAAGGCTTTACAGAAAGCCGTCTCGCGGCTGCAAGGCTCATACGCCGTTGCGGCTATCTTTAAGGGCATTGACAAAGTCTTTTTTGCTCGCAAGGACAGCCCACTGATAATCGGTTTAGGCGAAGGGGAAAACTTCCTCGCCTCCGATATACCGGCGGTCTTGCCTTATACAAAAAAGGTAATCGTCTTAGAGGATGGTGATACGGGATTTGTTTCCGCCAGAGAGTATGCCATATTTCAAGGGGATAAAAGAATTGATAGAAGGATAATGGAAGTGCCCTGGGACCAGCAGGCGGCAGAAAGGGGTGGGTTTGAGCATTTTATGATTAAAGAAATCCTTGAGCAAGACCAATCCATAAGGGATACATTAAGGGAACGATTGCATAAGGATGGTGATGTTGATTTATCTAAGGAGCTCGCACCTTTAGCTGATAAGCTTCCCAACCTGCGAAGGATTTTCATCGTTGCCTGCGGAACCGCCTTTTATGCGGGAATGGCGGGCAAATATTTCCTAGAAAGCCTAGTGGGAATCCCTGTTGAGATTGATATAGCCTCGGAGTTCAGATATAGGGCTGTTCCCGTAATGGAGGGAGATTGGCTCATATTGGTCAGCCAATCTGGCGAAACGGCTGATACCCTCGCCGCCTTAAGAGATATGAAAAGAAAAGGCGTTCCCACAGTGGGCATTGTCAACGCAGTGGGAAGCTCAATTGCAAGGGAGTCGGATGTTACCCTTTACACCAGGGCTGGTCCCGAGATATGCGTCGCCTCCACTAAGGCATACACAGCCCAGGTGACAGTCTTCTATCTCTTGGGGCTCTACCTTGCCAAGGTCCTGCGCGGAATGGATATTCGCCCTATGGGAAAGGAACTGCTAACCATTCCCAAGAAGGTTGCGGAAGTGCTTGCGAAAAGAGAGGAAGTGGAAAGAGCGGCTGAAGAACTATACAAGGAAAGGGACTTCTTCTTTATCGGCAGAGGAATGGATTATGGAGTGGCTTTGGAGGGAGCTTTGAAACTTAAGGAGATATCCTATCTGAGGGCAGAGGCATTCGCTGCAGGCGAACTCAAACACGGACCACTCGCCCTCATATACGATGGCGTGCCCGTTGTAGCCCTTGTGACTCAGGAATCCCTGCGGGATAAAATGATTTCCAATATTGAGGAGGTCTGGGCAAGGGGAGCAAGAGTTATTGGAGTGCTCAGAGAAGGCGACCCCCTCGCCGATGAGCTCTCCCTCAGCTTCACAATTCCCAATACTATAGACTATTTCACCTCTCCCCTTGCGGTCATTCCCCTCCAGATGCTCGCTTATTATATATCCCGCAAGCTGGGAAGGGAAATAGACCAGCCGAGAAATCTTGCGAAGAGCGTCACCGTGGAGTAAGGAGCAAGCTCAAAAGAGCTATTGCCCCCTTCTTATCCATAGGTTGATTGTTGTTGCCACACTTCGGCGATAAAACGCAAGCGGGACAGCCCTCCTCGCAAGGGCATTCTCTTATCAGCTTAAGGGTGAAATCCATAAGCTCTTCCGCCCTTTCATAGCCCCTCTTGGCTATCCCCACGCCTCCAGGATAGGCATCGTAGATGAAAATAGTGGGATGGGCGGTATCGGGATGGAAAGGAGTGGAAACTCCACCTATATCCATCCTATCACACATAGCAAAGAGGGGAAGAACTCCTATGCTCGCATGCTCTATCCCATGAAGGGAACCGGCTAAATCGTTCTCTCTCTTTATTTCCTCCTCAATCTTGGAGGGAATAAGGAGGAACATAGCTTGGGTTCGGAATCTCACAGTTGGCAAGTCCAAGGGAACTATCCCTATAACCTCATCCGTATAAAGCCTCTTCATTCTATAACCCGTAACAGTTTCCGCCACCTCCACATTGGCAAATCCCTTCGTAACGGAGGGATTTTGCTTAAGGGGAGAAACCTCCAATACATCAAGAACGCTTATCTCCGTGAGGGAAATTGCCTCGGTGTAGTAATCAGCTTGCGTTGGGGCGACATATGCTTTCCTTCCCTTTAAGTCAAATTCATAGACCAAATAGCTTTCCCCTTGATAGAGATAAATCGCCCCTTCGTGGATAGTCTTGAAAGCCCTTATTCCATCCTCAGTTCCTATCAGCTTCCCACCCTTTGACAAATCCAAAATCAAAAACTCCTCCTCCTTCACCGACCTTATATCCACTTCCGCGGGAGGATATCCTCCCGCGCTCCAAATCCATTTATTCCCCAACCTCCTCACCTTTCCTTCCTTCATAAGTTCCTCAATTAAAGCAGGGGCATTTTCCCCGAAGAGCTCCAACGCTTTCTCATCAAGAGGGAGTTCAAAACAGGCGCAAGAGAGGTGGTCCTTTAAGATGTAGGGATTTTGGGGGTCGCAAATTGCCTCTTCAGGGGGAGTTTTGAAAAGATATTCAGGATGCCTTATGAGAAACTGGTCCAACGCATCTTCACCTGCAATAAGTATTACCAACCCCTCCTTCTTCCTTCCCGCCCTCCCCGCCATCTGAAAAGTAGAGGCTATGCTCCCCGGATAACCAACAAGCACGCAGGCATCAAGCAATCCAATATCAATTCCCAGCTCCAATGCCCTCGTAGCAACCACTGCTTGAAGCTCACCCTCAAATAACATCCTCTCTATTCTCCTTCTTTCCTGGGGTGTATATCCCGCCCTATAGGGCATTATCGCTACATCGCTCGCCTTCTTCACATAGCTGGCAATCAGCTCTGCGGTCTTCCTCGCCTTGGTGAAGGCAATAGTGCGAAAGCCATTTTCCAAGAGCCAAATTATCCCCTCCGCCGCCTCTATATTAGGGCTTCTCCTTTCACCCCCTCCTATCAAGGGAGGATTCCAGAGAACGAACTTCTTCGGAGGGGAAGGAGAACCATCCTCCGTTATCGGGATTACTTCTAAGCCGGAAAGAGTTTTGCAATGCTTATCGGGATTGGAGATTGTAGCGGAACAGAAGACGAAAACTGGGTTTGAACCGTGATATTCCGCAACCCTTCGGAGGCGCCTCAGGATATTCGCAGTATGGGAACCGAAAACTCCCCGATAAGTGTGAACTTCGTCCACCACTACGAGCTTGAGATTTTTGAAGAACTTATGCCAATCAGAGTGATTGGGAAGGATGCTGAGATGAAGCATATCGGGATTGGAAAGGATTATCTTCGCTTTCTCCCTTATTAAGGCTCTTTGAGATACAGGAGTATCTCCATCATAGGTGGCGCAGAGATGAGCAAGACCCAACTCCTTCAATTTTTTCAGCTGGTCTTGAGCGAGAGCTTTCGTTGGGAAGAGATAAAGAAAAGTGCTATTAGGTTCTTCCAATAGATAATTTAGGGTAGGTATTAGATAACAAAGGCTCTTCCCACTCGCCGTTCCCGTTGCTATCACTACATTTTTCCCCTCATAGATTGCCTCTATCGCCTTGATTTGATGGGAAAAGAGTTTTTTAATCCCCCATATTTCCAATTTACTTTTTATTTCCTCTTTTATGAAGGAGGGAATCTCCCCGTATTCGCCCTCCCTTCCTGCAATATGTTCAATGTGGACTATTCTCCTCCCGAATCGGGAAGAAAGAGTATCAACGATTTGCTTCAGCAACTTTGCTTCTCCTCCGCTCCACGAGGAAAGTGAGAAGGACGCTTAAAAGGTATAAGAAGACTATGGGAACGGAAACGATTAAGAGAGTTATAACATCAACGGAGGGGGTAATTATCGCTCCCACCACGAATATACCAACTATTATCTCCCTCCATCTACTTATGAGCATCTTGGTATTTATTATTCCCAGCCCCGCCAGGAGCATAGAGATGAGAGGTAGCTGGAAGACAGCGCCGAAGGCAATAAACATCTTCGCTAAAAGCATTAAATAGTTATTTATGCTGATGAAGGGCGTGACATCGGGCGGGCTTTGTTGGAGGAGGAACTTGAAGCCCGGAGGAATAACGAAGTAGGCAAACACTACCCCAGCAAAAAAGAGGATAACGGATGGGAATACTATTAATTTCGCCCATTTCCTCTCGCTCGGGCTAAAAGCAGGAGAAAAAAAGCCCCATAATTCCATCAAAATGGGAGGGGAAGCTATCACCGCGCCCACTATTAAGGAGAATTCCATCTTTATCACAAATGGCTCTGTTATCCCAACTACAACAAAGCGTCCTTTCATTTCCTCAAGAAAGGACTTTATAGGAAGAGTTAAAAAGTTGAAGATATATGGATAAAGATACCAGGCTACGCTCGCCCCTATCCCTACATAGATAAGGCAACGAATGAGGCGAACCCTCAACTCATCTAAATGCTCCCAAAAGTCCATTTCTTTCATCTTTATCCTTTCATAAAAGAGATTTAACTATAAAGAGAAGGTCCTCAGGTGAAGCTTTCCTCGGATTATATTTTAGGGAACGAGAATAGGCACATCCTTTCACGATTTCCTCCGCTTCCTCCTCTTTTACCCCAACATCCCTCAAATTATCAGGAATCCCTATGGAAGCTAAAAGAGAACTTATCTCTTCCACAAAGGATTTCGGAGGAATACCGAGATATCGGGAGAGAATCTCCACCTTTTCCTCTATATTTGGAAGATTGAATCGCAAAACGCTTGGTAGAAATATCCCACAGGCTACGCCATGAGGAATTCCCTTAAGGGCACCTAAGGAATGGGCAAGGGCGTGGACAGCTCCCAAATGGGCAAGGGAAAGAGCTATCCCTCCCATTAGGCTTCCCATCAGCATCCCTTCCCTGCTTTCATAATCTCCTTCTTCAACAGCTCTCTTCAGATTCTTCAAAATGAGATTAATTCCCTGCATAGCTATTCCATCGGATAAGGGATTGGAGGAGTTGGAGAAGAAAGCCTCAATGCAATGGGAGAGGGCGTCCGCTCCCGCTGAGGCTGTAAGAGGAGGTGGACAGGTTAAGGTGAGATTGGGGTCTAAAATCGCATAACGAGGGAGAAGATTGGGATGATGGATTGAGCTTTTAATTCTTTTCCCATCCTTCTCTCCAATCAAGACGCTGACCTGTGTCACTTCGCTTCCCGTCCCCGCTGTAGTGGGGATGGCGATAATTGGAAGGGGAGGTTGAGTTATCTCCACTTCGGAGAAGAGAAAACCAGCAGTTGGATATCTTTCGTTAATTAAGCCAGCAGTTGCTTTTGCTACATCCAGGGCGCTTCCCCCTCCCAGCCCAATTATGAAATCGCTTCCCTTCGCCAATTCCCTCGCCCTATCAACATCGTCAACAGATGGTTCCGGTTCAACGGAGAAGATATCTGCCTCTAAACCTCTCCGCGATAGTGATGCGAGAAGGCTATCAAGCGCTCCGCTTTTTTGAGCGGATGATTTCCCGGTTATGAGAAATCCCTTTTTACCGAATTCTTCACAAAATATAGATGCTTCCGCGCGCTTTCCTCTCCCGAAAACAATCTGCGGAAGCCGGAGGCTGAAATTCATTTAATCATTTCGGATGTAATTTTGAGCGTGTAGGAAGTAAGCCCGGATACGCCCATTTGGGGAGCCATCATAGGACCGAGGGCTCTTCCCATTGGGGAAGCAGATGAACCACCAGCGAAAAATGGCATCCCCTCAGAACCCATCGCCCCAGGCATCATTCCGGGTCCCATAAAACCAGGCATCATCCCGGGTCCCATCCCCTCAGAACCCATCCCGCCACCGGGCATCATTCCAGGTCCCATAAAACCAGGCATCATTCCGGGTCCCATCCCCTCAGAACCCATCCCACCGCCTGGCATCATACCTCCCGGCATCATACCTGGGGGCATCTCCCCTGCTCCCATTCCACCTGGACCCATCCCGCCTGGTCCCATAAAACCTGGCATCATTCCGGGCATCATCCCTTGGGGTGTCTCGCCCCCTCCCATTCCTCCGGGAAACATCCCAGGCATAGCTCCTTCTCGGGTTTCTCCTCTTCCTAACCTGGGAGTTACTTTAACCTCATCCTCAACCTTCACAATTTTACCTTCATCTATAGCGAAGTATGTGATTCTTTCCCCTTTTACATTGACCCTCATTGTGCCCCCTGCCCCACCAGGCATAGCCCCCATCATCCCAAAAGGCATTGTAGTTTGAGGGGCTGTTTGTTCGCCAGAAATTTGCCCTGCGGCACCTGCCATACCTCCCATCATACCTTGCATCATCATTCCCGGCATCGCTCCGGGACCCATCCCAGGCACGCCAAACTGCATTCCTCCCGCCTGAGTTCCCGTGGAAATCTCCCCTTGCCACTCATAGGTAGACCTTATTTTGAAACAAGGGTAGTTTTTGATGTAAACAACATCTTCTATCTTGTGGGTCGCCATAGCGATGCGCGGCTCCCCTCTTTCCATATCAGCAACGAAGATTAGCGCGGATTCCCAAGGTTCTCCTATCTTCACCTCTTTATCCGGGAAGGTTATCCTCAACTGCCCCCAACCAAAGGGATTCGTCGTCCTCGGCGTGAGAGAGACACCGGGCGCCCTTCTTAAAGTGGAGAGAATATCCGCTTTCTCTCCATTGGGATAAATGTTGAGGAAGAAGTAATTGCCTACTTGGGGGTAATTGGCTGTCATCGTCTTTTGATAAATAAACTTCCCACTTTCTACCCTATCCGTGAGAAGAATAACGGGAGGAGACCCCTTCGGCTTTAAAATCTCGTTACAGATTTCCTTCCACTGGAGCTCCAAGTCAACCCCCTCTCGGGACGCTTTCGTAACCCATCTATGCTCCTCCCCTTCCTTATACTTGTAGGCAAGCTTCACAGCCTCACCCTTTGGGAAATCCACTTTGTTCTTAACCGTTATCGTTACCTGTGCTTCCCCGACAACTTCCTGCCCATCGTAAACCCTTACCGTTAGGGTATGTTTACCGTCCTTAACAGGGGTATTATTTATGCCATAGGGGGCATTGGTGTCCCAGATAAAGCTTCCGGGGAGATTCATAGCAGCGAGGAAGTTTCCATCAAGGAAAATGTTGGCATAACCCCTCTCCGCTTCAATCTGTATGGGGACTTCCCCGTGGACGGTCTCCCCTTCCTTTGGCGAGACTATTTTCACGCCTTGGGGGTATGCCATAAAAACGACAAGCATCAAAACAAACAATGCCGACTTTTTCATTTTGGAACCCTCCTTTTTGAAAGGATAACCACTAATAATTTTAATGGGGTATATCAATCTGTCAATAGCAAATATTTGGGGGAGAGGAGGGTTGCAAATAAAAAATGGGAGCGGGGGCGGGATTCGAACCCGCGACCTCCGGGTTATGAGCCCGACGAGCTACCAGGCTGCTCCACCCCGCGGTCTCCATATATAATAATAACCAAAATCGTGCGTTCGTCAACAAAATCTCGCTAACTTTTCGCAACCTCATTGCGTCAAATATATAGCAAATAATTGACAGGCTTTCTTCACCAATCTACAATGAAATCGGTGGAGAGAATGAAGGGAGGAAAATTGAATGAAGAGCGTATTTAAAGCAATGAGGAAAGGCATTTATGCTTTTCTCTTGCTTTTCCTCCTACCCCTAGCCCTCGGAGATGGTGTAGCTATATCCCTCAAAGATTTCCACCGCTGGAGTTTGGTTGATGAAACCTCTCAAGTCGCCTTCATAAACCACCAAAAGGGAATAGAAAAGCTGATTATCAGCATAACTACGAAGGAAAGCGAGAGGAATATATATTGGCTCTTCCCCATTCCTTCAGCACCCGAGAAGGTAAACTTGCAAATCCTCTATGGTCTTCCCAATTTCGCGGGAGAAGAGGTCAAGGCACAAGCATTGGAAAACCTTGAAAGCTCAACCACTTATCTATATTTAAACCAAATTTATACCCTCCCGTTTCTCCTCTTCTTCGCTGCCAAGGGCAAGATTGGACAACAAAGTTTGTATATGGGACCGCCAGTCCTCGGGAAAGGTCCGGAAGTCACGGTCTATGAGCACATCGAGAAGGGAGGAGCTGTAGCGGAAAAAGTAACCGCTAAAGACGCGAATTCCCTTTACGATTATTTAAAAAGCAAAGGCTTACATATAACAAAAGGAGCCATCCCCGTTTTGGATTATTACATCGGAAAGGATTACACCTTCATCATAACTTGGCTTAAAAGCTCATTCTATTTTGTAAAAGAGAAAGCGAGAGCGATTTATGTTAAATTTCCCTCCCCCAAAATCTATTATCCCCTATACCCAACGAGCATCTATGGAAGAAAGGAAATCCCCATTTCAATCTACATAACAAGGTTCAATTCCGTTCATCTCTTCCCCAAGATAAAGGACTACGCCTCAATTGAATATCTAATAGGAGAATATTATGAATCAGTGAGCTTAGGCGAAAACCAAATCCCACCGATGAAGGAATTCCTTGAAGAAGCAAAGAAATCGGGTGAATGCACAAAGATTTCCATAGACGCACCCGCTTCCGCCTTCACTTCAGACCTTTGGATAACTCCTTATCCCGCTCCCCCTCGCGTTCGCTACGCTAAATTCATCGCGAAACATCCCTCTTTCACCTCCCTCTTAATCCTCATAATCGCCTCTTGCCTTTCCAGTTATTTAATGGGGTTAATCCTATTTCCCTTCTTGCGCAAGGAGCCCTTCCCTCTCCTCGCCCTCGGCTTCGCTAATGTCTTCACCCTTTTAGCCGTGATAATTTTAGTAGCTTCCCTCCAGACAAAGGAAGAAAGAAAAGATGTGAAAGAAACGATTGAAATCTTGCGTAAGAAAGAGTATGTCGCGAAAAGATATATCAGCGTTATATTGTTTGCTTTAGCCTCCATTTTCGCTGCTGTCTTTGTGGCTTTGCTTTCCAGCGCTTTAAGCGAGATTTCCTATACCCATCCTGACTTGTCTAATACTATCTTCTTCGGTTTGTTGTCTATCGGTGCTTTGTGGGGAGGCATTGCCTTGAGCAGGGTTTATGAGGAGGATAGGAAGTTCTTTAACGAATTGAAGGAAGCTGGCTATTCCACTTGGTTCTTCTGCCCAGTAGATAGAGCCAAGCTCGTCTTCGTCTTTCTCTTCTCCCTCAGCTATCTCTTCCTCGTTTGGTTCCTCAGAACCCTCCTTTCGCTTCCCCTTAGATTTGGCTAAAGGAGGAATTGAGAATGAGAAAGATATTTTTGATTTTCCCTTTTCTCTTTCTTTATTCCCTCGCTTTGGGGAAAGTAGCTGTCTCAATGGATTTACAAGTCGGCTTTAAGGGAGTTCTCTACTCCCGCGCTCCTTATTCCCTGATTTGGGTGAAGCTCACCAATAATAGCCCTTCCCCCTTCAAAGGCTTCATAGGATTCAAAGAGGTAAGCTTGCAGAAAGTGGAGTTAAAAGGTGGCGAGACAAAGACCTATTGTTATTTAGCCCCAACCGCGTTTGCCAAGAGGGGGAAGATGTCCCTTTTCTCGGAAAATCTGAAAGCTCTCCTCTCTCGTTCCCTCCCCGTTGGTGTGATTCAAGAGGAACTACTCCAACTCATTCTGCCAGCAAGGGAAATCTCCTCCCTCCCTTGGATTATCGGCGTGGACTTGAACGATATCCCAAACGATTGGAGAGCTTTCTCCGGCGTTGAACTACTTCTCGCTGAAGGAAATATCCTTGATAAGCTGAAGGAGGAACAAAAGAGAAGTTTGCTGAAATGGTTGGAATTGGGAGGGAGGATAATCATTGTGGGAGACGAAAGCTTGACGAAAAAGGTGGGAGAATTCACCAAATCCCTACTGCCAATTAAGGATATAAGGAAAGTCAATCTATCCTACCTCCCTGCGCTTCAGGTTCCTTTACAGGGAACTTCCCTGACCATTTATTCGGGAACTCCCAGCGGCTTTGTGCGGTTGCAGGCAAACGGTTTTCCTCTCCTCATTGACCATCCCTTCGGCTGGGGAATTGTTTCCTACCTCGCTTTTCAACCCTGGGAGAAACCGTTCAATGATTGGCAAGGGCTTTCCTACTTTATCCCTCCCCCTTCCCCAAGAAAATCAACCTTTTTAGCAAACTGGCAACCCTTCCCCTTTTCCGATTTAAAGCAATGGGTTATTTATCCCACATCTATAGCGAATATCAAGGGCTTAAATTTCTCCACCATCCTCGTCTTCTGTTTAATTTTCGTATACCTCATCATACCCTCAATTTACCTCGCACTGAGATTTAAGAGGAAAACGAGCTACTATTGGATAGCCATTCTCTCACTTGTTTTCCTCCTCTGCCTTATGATATTTCTCTTCGCCTTCTTGAAGAAAGAGAGAAGAAGCATAGTAAAGGAGCTCTCCCTTATCCAATTCTACCCAGGGGCGAAGTTACATAATCAATTAGCGGTTTTTGGGATTTATTCTCCCTCCTCAGAAAAGTTCTCCCTTAAATTTAAGGAGAAAGATATGATAATAAACGAGATTGATACTTGCGGTCAGCCAGGCGCCACAATCTATTTAGAGGACGATTTGGAGAAAGCAGGGGATATGCTGGTTCCTCGCTGGGGGATGAGGACCTGTGAGTATGTCCTCTGGAGAGAGGGAAATAGTGAGGTTGAAGCTTCGCTTTACCTTGAGGGCGACGAAATAAAAGGATGGATAGAGAATCGCTCCCGTAAGCCAATGAGAAATGTTTATTTGATTTTCTCTCAAAGAGCTCAGCAATTGGGCGAATTGAAGGGTGAAGAAAGGAGGGATATATCTTTCAATATCAACGGCTTTAGCTCCCTTTCGGGAATGGAGCTTGGAAGCGTCTATTATTATCTTGAAGAATTGTTGAGATTAACTCCCTCTGGAATGGCTTTATATCGCATTGGCAAGGAAAAATTGACTAGCTGCGTTCTCCTTTGGGAGGGAGAAGAGACCAACCCTCCCATAGAGATAGAGCCTAATCCCCCTCTTCAGGAAAGACGCACACTCTATGCTCAACACATCTTTTTGCCCGTTAAGAAATTGCCCTCAAAGATTCCTTTCCTCTGCATCCCCTTCTTTTCCCCTCCCCCGACCTCTGAGGAAACAAGTCTCATCCCTTATCTCCCGCATGCCCAATTTTATGAGCAATTTCCCTTCCAATTCTTCGGTTTCTTCTACCTCAACTTTATATCTACTATCAACGGGGTAAAGTTTGAAAGGATTATTATAGATATGGACTTGGAGAGCAAAGCTCCTACCGAGATATCTCTTTCCTTGAGAAGGACTAAAAAGACGCACGAAGTGAAGAGAATAAAGAAGGAGAAAATACCCGGTCATATCAAAGTTGAATTGGATAAGCCTGACGATTTTCTGATGTGGGGTAGTTATATCTTCGCAACCTTGGAGCAAGAATTTTCCTTTCCCTTTAGAGAGGTTAAAATCACAAATATAACGGTTTACGGCATACCGAAAGGAGGGTGAGAGATATGCTCTCGGTAAAGGGATTGACGAAGGATTACGGAAGGCTTAGGGCGATAGATAATCTTGAATTTGAGGTTGAGGAAGGAATCGTTTACGGTTTCGTGGGACCGAATGGGGCGGGGAAAACGACAACTATTGATATAATAGCAACTGTGCTTAAGCCGACCTCGGGAGACGCTCTGGTTAACGGCTATAGCGTTGTGAGGGATAAGGAGAAGGTGAAATGGCTTATAGGCTATATGCCTGACTTTTATGGTGTCTATCACGATATGAGCGTTTGGGAATATCTTGATTTCTTCTGCTCTGCCTATGGATTAGAGGGCGAGAAGAAGAGGAAAAGGATAGAAGAACTTCTGGAGATGTTTGAGCTTGCCCATAAAAGGGATGACGAAGTGGAATCCCTTTCCCGAGGTATGAGGCAGAAGCTCTGCTTGGCAAGGGCGCTTGTCCACGACCCACCCTTACTCCTTTTAGATGAGCCCGCCTCGGGAATGGACCCAAGGGCGAGGACGGAGGTCCTCCAACTCCTCAAAGAGCTTTCCCGCAAGGGCAAAACAATCTTCATCTCCTCTCATATCCTCCCGGAGATTGGAAGCATATGCGACAAGGTGGGGATAATTGAGAAGGGAAAGCTTTTAATCTCCGAGAGTATGGACAAGCTGGAGGAAAAAGTGAAGGGATTTAGGACGATAAGAATTGAGATAATAGAAGGAAAGGAGATAGGTGAAAGGATAGTGAAAGGAAATCCTCAAATAATAGAGGTAAGGGAGTGGGAAAAGGGATGGGAGGTGGATTTTCAGGGAAGCGATGCCTCCCTAGCTGACCTCTTAGGGGAATTGGTTAGGGAAGGTGTGAAGGTTGTTTCCTTCGCTCCAAGCAGGGAGATAACTTTAACGGATATATTTATGAGGCTAACGAAAGGAGAGACTCAATGATGCGTTGGCGCAATCCTGTTCTGATAAGGGAGATGCGTGCTCGTGTTAAAGGGAAAAGAAGCTTTTTAGTTCATCTTCTCTTCCTGACATTCTTTCTTTTCGTTTTTCTTCCCATCTATTATTTCGTCCTCAAATCGGAAACACCCTGGTCGGAAAATAGCAGTTCCTTTGCGGGACTTCTATTCATCTTATTGGGTTTTGTCTCCATCGTCTCGCCCGCCTTCTCCAGTGGCTCAATTACTGGGGAGAGGGAGCAGAAGACCCTTGCCTTTCTTTTGGTTTCGCCTCTAAAACCCTTTTCTGTCATATCCGGTAAGGTCCTCTCCTCCTTCCTCTTCTCCGCCCTCCTCCTCGCAACCACCCTTCCCCTCTTTTTCCTCGCCTTCGCAATAGGAGGAATAGAGGGCAAGCAATTCCTCCTCTCTTTTCTCCTCATACTCATTTCCTCCTTCTTCTTCAGCGCCTTGGCTTTATTTTTCTCTTCCCTCTCCAGAAGAACCGCCAGCGCCATCGCTATCACCTATGGAATAATCGCCTTTCTCCTAATCGGAACCATTTTCCTTGAAGATTATCTCGCCTCACGCCATACATGGGGAGGCAATCTTCCCCCTCTCTCGGGGATTCTCTACCTAAATCCCGCGATGGGACTGCTCTCAATGATGACTTCCGAACAATGCAACCTCACTCTCGGCTCCTGTGATAAACCCTTCACTGAATTCATCCCCTATAAATCCATACCCTTGCCAATATGGGTCGTAAACATAATCCTTTTCCTTCTATTTACCTACCTTCTTATGCTTTTCAGCACGAGAAGATTCTCAAGAATGGAGAGGATTTAAACGAGTTTGCCGCTGAATTGGTTTGAATCAAGCGACAAACCTTTAATCCCCGCAAATCGGTGAATAATCTCAGAGAGACATTGGACTCGCTAAAAAGGGAAGAGGCTTTTGCCACGCCTGAACGCTATAGCGTTCAGGCTCGCATCTATGGGTATAGGTTTTTAGATGACATTGACCTCTTTTTACTCTTACAAATCCATTCCCCTAATTCTAAATCATAAAAATTTGCTCTTTAAATTTAGTTTGATATTTCGACATACTCAATACCTCCTTTTCTAACCCCTCAATTAGAAAATTTTTTTCACAATTGCTATCTCTACTTTTTATCCCTTCACCATTTCAAAACCTATACCAATACCAGCAATGACAAAAGTATCGGATGCTTCGCTCCTCGCAGTCACAATGCAGAGAATAGAGAATTAGAAGGAGTCTCAAATGTTATAAGATTATACAATCGGTTGTTTTAAAGAAAATCAGTGCTTATAATTTACTTAAGTTGAGGAAGATAAATATTTATCTCGTCCTTTTTCTCGCCCTTTTCCTGCCAGCGATAAGTGGGGAAGGAGTCTTTATCCCCAAATCAGTCTCCTTTTACCTCCCCCAAATCTTCCTCTTTTTCGCCCTTTTCATTCTCTTACTGAGAAGCGAAATTTCTTTCTCCTTCCTCCTCTATCCTCTCCTCGCTTTCTCTTTCTTCTCCCTCCTCTCCATTTCCTGGTCACCTGACAAATACCTTTCCTCAAATGAGACCCTACGCATAATCGCTTGCTTATCCGCATTTCCCCTCGCCTTGAGCTTGAAACGAGAAGAAACAAGGAAAGTCCTACTCGCTCTCACCCTCTCCTCCGGTTTCGTAGCCCTCTACGGAATCGGTGAATACCTTCGCGCCCGCTTCATTATGGGAGACCCTACCTGGCGCATCTTCTCCACTTTCATCAACCCGAACATATTGGCTGGCTTCCTCGCCACCACAATCTTTCCCACTCTTGCCCTCTTTCTTTTGCTTGAAAAAGGCGCCCTAATCATAGGTTTTCTCCTCTTCTCCCAACTGGTCGCCCTCTTACTCACGGGCTCAAGAGGCGGTTTCATAGCCCTCGCTGGCGCCTTCGTTTTCTTTCTCATCGTTATAATAAGGCTGAAAACCTTTCCCCTCTTTCTCAAAAAAGCCGTTCCCCTTCTCCTCCTGGTCTTTCTCCTCTCCTACTTCGGAGAGTTCATCAAACCCCTCGGTCGGAGAGTCGCGGGCGGTGGAGGAGTAGAGGAAGCCCAATCGGGTGCTTTCCGCACCCTCCTTTGGAAGTCGGCTATGGAGATGATAAAGACAAAGCCGATTGGCTGGGGTGCGGGAACCTTTGAACTGGTTTATCCGCGCTTCGCGATAGGTGGCTTCAGCAGGATGGCGCATAATTCCTATCTTCAATTCGCAAGCGAAATCGGCATTCAGGGACTTCTTGCCCTCCTTTGCTTCCTCTTCCTCTTGTCATACCACATCCACAAACGCCATTCAAATCTTCCAAAAGATGAGGCGCTCCTCTTGGGTGCTCTTTTAAGCGGGATATTCGCCTCCTCCCTCCATTCCTTAGTTGATTACGATTGGCAGATTACAGCGAATTTCTTCCTTCTTTTCCTTCTTTCCGGGCTCGCCTGCTCCCTAATAGAATTGAGGAGCAAAAAGCTGGAAAAGGGATTCGCCCTTTTCCCCCTTTTATTCCTTGTTTTCTCCCTTGACTTAGCAGTTTCAAATCATTATCTTGAAACCGCAAAGATTTCAATGAGAGATGACCCCTGGCGGGCAGAGGAATGCCTGAAATTATCCCTACGTTTTGCCCCCTTCAATGGAGAGGCAAAGTGGTATTTAGGGTGGATAAAGGTCAAAAAGGGAGAGAAAGAGGGGATTAAACTTATGAAAGAATCCCTGCAATTAAATCCCTATCCCCCCGATTTCTATCAATTGGGGAAAATATACCTATTGCTCGGCGAAAAAAGGGAAGCAGAGAGATGGTTTAGGAAGACGATAGAGGTTGACCCTCATTCCCTTCCCGCCTATCTTGCCCTCGGGCAACTCCTTTTAAGAGAGGGGAAAATGGATGAAGCAAGGGAGATTTTCTTAAAGATTTTGGAGATAGAAAAGAGCCCATATGAGGCAACTAAGCCGATAGCCTTCTTCAAGGAGCCCGCCTATCCAATCGCCAAATTGGAATTGGGAAAGATGATTTTGCGAAAGAATCCCAGGGAAGCGAAGAGATTTATTGAGGAGGCGGTAAAACAATTTGAAGAATATCTATCCACCTATAGGCAATGGAAAGAAGTTATTGAGAGATTTACTTATGTTGAGAAAGAGGAGATAGAGAAATACCTTTCGGAGAGCAAAAGGCTCCTGAAAATGCTTCAATAGTGTGCGAGGATTTGTTGTGCCTCTTTAATATCCTCCCCAATTTGTTTTACTAACTCTTCCAGCGAGGGAAATTTCCTCTCCTCCCTAATCCTCTCAAGGAAGAAAACCTCTAACTCCTCCCCTACTATCTCCTTCTCCATCCCGAATATGTGAACCTCCAAGGAGAGTTTGCCACCTTCAGATACGGTGGGGCTTTCCCCTATATAACATATAGCATCGTGAACGCTTTCCCTTAACCTTGCCCTCACCGCATATATACCCTTCGCCGGCACTAACTTTTCCTTAACCACTTCCAAGTTAGCGGTCGGATACCCTATTTTCCTCCCCAACCCCTTTCCCCTTGCGACTATCCCTCTCACTGAATAAAACCTTCCAAGCATCTCATTCGCCCTTTTAACTTCTCCCCCCTTCAACAAATTTCTTATCCTCTCGCTTTTAACCTCTTCTCCCTTGATTTTGAAGGGAGGGCAAACGAAGACTTCAACATCGTATAATTTACCAAGCTCCTGAAGCCTCCTCACATCTCCTTCCCGCCCCTTCCCGAAACGAAAGTCCTCACCTACGACTATTTTCTTTGCCCCCAACTCTTCCAGGAGTATTTCTCGGAAAAAGCGTTCAGCGGTCATCTCGCTTAATTCCAAATCAAATTTCAAGGTTATGATTTCCTCCACTCCAGCGGATTTCAATATCTCCTCTTTTTCTTCCGGGGTGGTTAAGAGGAAATCTTCCCTTCTCAAGCCGAAGAAAATGAGGGGATGGGGATGGAAAGTGAGGACGCTGATGAGAGTGCCATTTTTGATTTGCCTCGCCTTATCCAAGAGGAACAAATGACCACGATGAACACCATCAAAGGTCCCAGGGAGAATAGTCCTACCATTCATAGGCGAATACCTTTTCAGGCTTCAAATAGAATTGTCCCTCCCTCGCCTCCACCTTTGCGATGCTTATCAGCTGCCTGTCTGGGGTCACAACTCTGATGTATTTCCCCAATGGGAAGAGGTTATGCTTGATGGGAAGTGGTGCACCTGAGGAAATTCTTAGCGCCTGCTTATGGTCAACTATGAAGAGGGGGAAATGGGGAAGCGCCTCGCTTAAAGGTATTATTTTCTCCTTTATGAGGGAGCTGTTCTCCCTTTTTAGCTCTTCCGCGGGGAGGGCATCCTCAGCACTGAAGTGTCCTACCCTCGTTCTTATCAAGTGTGAAAGATAAGCTCCTCTCCCTATCCTTTCCCCTATATCCCTTGCAAGAGCTCTTATATATGTTCCCTTGGAACAATTTATGCGAAAAATCCCCTTCCTCTCCCCTTCCTTAAATTCCAGGAGCTCTAACCCGTAGATTATAACCTTTCGCGAGGGAGGCTCCACGATGATTCCCTCTCTTGCATATTCGTAAAGCCTTTTCCCTTTATAGCGGATGGCAGAGGATGGAGGTGGAACTTGCTCTATTTCCCCTATGAATTCTTGGAGCACTTCCCTAACCTCTTCCTCCTTGACCTCTCTATCGCATTTTGAGGTTATCTCTCCCTCGGCGTCATAAGTGGATGTCGTTATGCCGAAAGTTATCTCTGCCAGATATTCTTTCGGTAGCTCGGATAAATAATCACTGAGGCGGGTTCCTCTTCCTATGCAGAGGAGGAGGACTCCTTCAGCTAAGGGGTCAAGTGTCCCCGCATGCCCTATCTTTTTCATATTGAGAGCTCTCCTCGCCATATCAACGATGTCATGGGAGGTGGGTCCGGGTGGTTTGTAGACATTCAGCACCCCATCCATTTCCTCAATTCCTCCAAGAGCTTATTCTCCGCCTCCTCAAGGGGAAGGGAAAGGTTGCATCCAGCCGCTTCTTTATGTCCTCCACCGCCAAAGATTTTTGCAAATTTCCCCACATCAAGGAAGCGAGAACGCAGACTAACTCTCACTCCCCCTTTTATCTCCCTCAAGAGGAGGATTACCTCCCATCCTTTAATTATGCGAAGATAATCTATTATCCCCTCCAAATCCTTTTCCTCTATCTTATATCTTTCCCTGTCAGAGGCTTTAATATAGGAGATGACGATTTTCCCCCCATTGAGCCTCTTAGCTCGCAAGAGGACTTCCCCAAGCACCTTGATGTATCCTTCCTCTCTTTCCTCATATAATTTCCTGTAAATATCTATGAGATTACCGCCATTTTTCATAAGCTGGGAGACGATTTTTAGGGTTTTAGGGGTAGTGTTGGGAAAACGCAATCCACCAGTATCGGAGATAATGCCAACGAGAAGTGCTTCCGTCATCTGAGAATCAAGGGGAATGGAAAACCTTTTTATAACCTCATAAACTATTTCAGCTGCGGAAGAGGCTTTCTCATCAACTACTTTTAAACTATTATCTTGGGAGGGCGGGTGATGGTCAATAACCAAGATTTCTTTGCTTTCAGGGGTGGGTATATCTCCCAGCCTTTTGGGGGATTCCGCATCCACCAAAATGAGAAGGTCTAAGGGTTTAGGAGGTGGGGATGTATGTATGCATAGGGAGTTAGTGAGGAAGGCGAGATGGGATGGCACTCCGTCGGGACTGAGGAGGAAGACTTCTTTCCCCAATTTCGTTAAAGCTCTGCCCAGGGCTATTAGGCTGGCGATAGCATCGCCGTCAGGATTTTCGTGGCAAGCTACGCAGATATATCGGGATTGAAGGATTATTTCCGCTGCCTTTTTAAGATTTCTCATCCTCGTGAAGTTTGTTGAGTGCTTCTATCACCTGCGAACCCCTCTTCAATGATTCATCCAGATGGAAGCTGAGTGCGGGAAAGGTGCGGAGATTTTTTATCCGTTTCTTCAATTCATACCTAATAAAGCCAGCAGCGTTTTCTAAACCTTCTAAAGTCTTTTTCGCAACCTCTCCTTCCTCAAGCACGCTGACGAAAACCTTGGCGTGTTCCAAATCGCTGGATATCTCCACATCCGTGACGGTTACAAACCCAAGCCTTGGGTCCTTTACCTTGTCGTGTATCACATTGCTCAACTCCTCAATAAAGAGCTCCCTTAAGCGAAAAAGTCTGCGCGGTCTCATCTCGCTTAAACCTCCTAAAGTAATTCTATTGAGTAATTTATTATCTCTACTCTGGGATTCTCCCTTATATAATCAACAATCTTGTTGAGAGCGCCACTGCATACCGCCCTATTTGAGGATAAATGGGCTATGCTGAGAATCGTCCTCCTCCACTTATTATTTCCCTCCTCAAGAACGGAAATATTGAACCTCCTCCTCAGGTTATCTATGATGCTCCGCATAACCCCTCTCTTATCCTTCAAATTATTGGCATCTATTATGAGCAGTTCAATCCTCAATAAACCGATTGTCATTTCTTTCCTTCTAAATGTTTTGCGCTACCCTCTGTTTCGTGAAACACTCTATTATATCGCCTTCTTGGAAATCTTTGAAGTCCTCCAATAGGACTCCACATTCAAATCCCTCCGCCACCTCCCGCACATCGTTCTTGAACCTCCTCAAGGAGCTCAATTCACCCTCGTGAATGACAGCCTCACCCCGCCAAACCCTCACCCCTTCCCCTCTCACCAGCTTTCCTTCCCTCACATAACAACCCGCCGCCACCCTATCGTCTGGCAAGCGGAATATAGCCCTCACCTCCGCCTTCCCCAATGTTACCTCCGTCTCAACTGGGGTCAAAAGACCGAGCAAAGCAGCTCTTACCTCATCTATTAGCTCGTAGATTATCTTGTATACCCTTACATCCACCTTTTCCCTCTCCGCCGCTTTTCTCGCCTTCCCATCCGCCTTACATCCAAAACCAATGACAATAGCATTTGCCACGGAGGCAAGAAGAACATCGCTTTCCGAGATGTTTCCCACACCACTATGAATGATGTTTATCTTTGCCTCCTCCTGCTTCAAAGATTCAAGAGCTTGCTTTACCGCCTCCAATGCACCTTGGGAATTTGCCTTAATCACTAAACGAAGTTCCTTCTCTTCTTCCTTCTGAAGGCTTTCATAGAGGGTATCCAGAGTCACCCGACGCACGGGAGCAACAGCGGAGGCTTTCCTCTCTTCCCTCCTCGCCTCGGCTATCTCCTTCGCGGTTCTTTCCGAATCTGTTACCTCAAACTTGTCTCCCGCTTCTGGGAGGTCATTCAGCCCCATTATCTCCACTGGCGTTGAAGGAGGCGCCTCCTTCAATTGCTTCCCCCATTCATTGAACATTGCCCTTACTCTCCCGTAGGTGGTGCCCGCTACTATCGGGTCCCCTACCCTAAGGGTCCCGTCCTGCACGATAACGGTTGCAATCGGTCCTCTTGCGGGGTCAAGACGGGATTCTATCACCGTTCCTTTAGCTTTCGCTTTCGGGTTAGCGCGAAGCTCCCTCATCTCGGCGAGAAGAAGGAGCATCTCCAAAAGTTCGTCAAGTCCTTCTCTTTTCAGGGCAGAAATGGGAACACATATCGTATCACCACCCCATTCCTCCGGTATCAAACCCACCTCCGCCAATTGCCTCTTCACGACTTCTACATTGGCATTTGGTTTGTCTATCTTGTTTATAGCAACCAGTATGGGGACATTCGCTGCTCGCGCATGGTTAATCGCCTCAATTGTCTGGGGCATCACTCCGTCATCGGCGGCAACAACAAGAACCGCAATATCCGTTACCTGCGCCCCTCTAGCCCGCATAGCGGTGAAAGCCTCGTGCCCTGGGGTATCTATAAAGGTTATCTTCTTTCCATCAACTTCTACCTGATAAGCACCTATCTTCTGGGTGATGCCTCCCGCCTCCGATTCCGCTACTTTTGTTTCCCTTATAGCATCAAGAAGGGTCGTTTTACCATGGTCAACATGCCCCAGGACCGTGACGACAGGTGGACGAGGCTGCCCCACCTCCTTTTTCTCCTCAATCTCTTTCTCTTCCTGCAAAACAATTATAAATCCTCTTTCCCTTGCCAATCGTCTGGCGAGCCCCATATCTATGACTTGGTTAAGGTTAAGGGGCATACCCGCCTTAAGCAAGTCGCTTAAAAGAGATGTGGGGGGAATGGAGAGCTTATCGGCAAATTCTCTAACCGTGGTGTTGGGAGTGAGAGGGAGAGCCCTTTCTTTTATGAATTCCTTTATAAGCTCTATTTCCTCCTCACCCAAGGAATCGGGCGAGAAGGATAGCTGTTCCGCAGCCCAGAGGACACTCTCTTCATCAACGCTCATTTCCTCCGCTATTTTCTTTATCGTTTCACTTGCCAATCGACATCACCTCAATCGTTTTGAGGAGCCGCTGGAGGATAGAAGGGGGTATTTCACCCTTCATCTTCAGAGCCTTTGCTAATCTATCTCCTTTAAATGCTTTCTTAATGCACTCCTCATTATAACATATATATGCTCCTCTACCTTCCCTAATCCCTACCTCTATTTTCCCATCCTTCGTCCTCCCAATCCTGAGGAGAGCGCTCTTGGAAAGCTTCCTTCCACAGCCTATGCAGGTCCTAATCGGCTCCATCTATTTCCTCCTTCGACTGAACTTCCACTTTCTCTATCTCTTCCCTTTCCTCGCTCCTAATATCAATGTGCCAGCCAATTAATTTAACCGCTAAACGCACATTTTGCCCCTCTCTCCCGATAGCTAAAGAGAGATGTTCCTCAGGAACGACTACGAGAGCCCTCTTCTCCTCCTCAAAGAGATAGACCTCTTTAACCTTCGCTGGGCTGAGGGCATTAGCTATATATTCTCTCATATCGGGGCTCCAGCGGACCAAATCTATCTTCTCCCCCCTCAATTCATTAACAACGGACTGAACCCTTGCTCCCCGCGGTCCAACACAGGTTCCCAACGGGTCAACGCGAGGATTATGAGAGTATATAGCTAACTTCGTGCGCGAGCCAGGCTCCCTTGCTATCCCCTTTATCTCCACTATTCCCGCAGCTATTTCGGGAACCTCTATTTCAAACAATCCTTTGACCAAGTTGGGATGAGAACGAGAGACAACGAGCCTCAACCCCCTTGGAGTTTCCTCCGTCCTTAAGACATATACCTTAAACCTATCGTTTGGATGATAATGCTCCCGGGGAACCTGCTCAGCGGGAGGAAGAATTGCTTCTGCCCTTCCCACTTTCATATAAACGACTTTACCATCCTTGCGTAGGACGATACCAGTTGTCACTTTGCCCAGATAGCGCGCGCATTCCTCCCTTACAAGGCGATTCTCAACTTCCCTTATCCTCTGTAAAAGAACATTCTTCGCCGTCTGGGCTGCTATTCTGCCGAATTCCTTCGGGGTAACATCTATCTCTATGACTTCCCCTATCCTTGCATTCGGCTTGATTTTCCTCGCCTCCTCAAGGGATATCTCAAGGGATTTGTCAGTGGGTTTCTCCACCACTATTTTATGGGCTAATATTTTCACCCCTCCGGTATCAAAATCAAGGTCCACGCGGAGATTGCCCTCCTCTCCGCAGTGCTTGTGGTAGGCGCGAATAATCGCCTGCTTTATGACATCCACAAGCACCTCCCGAGGGAGGTTCCTCTCCTTCTCTAATTCTCTCACGGCTCTAAGAAGTTCTTCTACCTGCATAGCTTTTCTTTCCTTTTAAATAAGAAGAGTGGGAGAATCGCCCACTCTCGTCCAAAGGATAATTATAACCTCTTTTAAAATTTATTGCAAATATCTTTAAATTGTCGTATAATTGCTTTTGGAGGGTGAATTATATGCCAAGGATGTATAAGTGTCCCAATTGTGGCGCTCTCAATGCTGAGGGTGTTCCTCCTTTCCCCTTATGTTCAAAGTGCGGAACGAATCTGGTATGCTGTCGCTATTGCCGCTTTTTCAATCCCAAAACATTAGAGTGTATGCACCCCCTTCAAATGGCGATACAAGCCATAACAGACCCGGACACAATCCCCGCCGGCTGCGACCTATTCCGTTCCCGCTTGATAGTGGGGGAGGAGCGTTTGAGAAGGAGGGTAGCCCGAACATTGGGAGCGAGTGTGGCTTCTGCGGTTGTGCTCATCTTGCTCCTCTGGGGAATCTTCCTCCGCGTTGGCAGACCCACAAGGGAATGGGAACTCAATATCTCTTTTCCCCAACAGATTGTTCGCGGCTCCTATTTCCCAGTCACCATACGGATAAACAACACGGGAAGTCGCGCTCTGGAAAATCTCCTGCTCAGATTTCCTCAACAATTCTTTAACGATTTCACCTTACAAAGCACCGCGCCGATGGTTAACACGATTATGCAGGGGAATTCTCTCTACTTCTGGCTCCCTTCCCCTCTTCCTCCCGGGCAAAGCTTAACTATACAATTCTATTTCCTACCACTGAGGGAAGGAACATTTACCACTCTCTGTGAGCTCTTAAGCGGGGCACAGGTTATTGACAGCAGATTTCTGCGGTTTCGGGTAGCGGCGCCAAGCACAACATTAGGAACATTCCCAGCTACTCCAAGGTAATATTTTCCCTGGTCGGGGCGAGAGGATTTGAACCTCCGACCTCCTGGTCCCGAACCAGGCGCTCTCACCTCTGAGCCACGCCCCGACCTATAAATAATTATAGCGAAAATCAACCTTTTTGTAGAAGGTGGATAATTCCATAATATTTGGGACTCCTTCTAATTCCCTATCCACCTTTTGGTCATTTTGATAGGAAACAAACTCATAGAGATTGGCTTTCGCCAACACATTCTCCAACCCAACAGGGTTGGAGAACGAGATTGGCTTTCGCCTCCCTTACGGGAGCCCTCGCAATAACAAAAAACTTTTCTTTTTAGCAACTCCGATATCTTTTTGAAATTATTCAAGTAAACCTACTTTCGCTATAATTCTCTATATGAAATTGAGAAAATTTCATCTTTTAATCCTTTTCTTCCTCCTCTCCCTCTTATGTTATTTGCTCTTCAGACCCAAACCTATCTCGGATAGAGAGGCAATTATGCAACTTTTCCAGAAGGGAATAGAGGGTATAAGAACAAAAAATGCCCCTCTCCTCCTTTCTCTCATCTCCCCAAATTATCACGATGACATGGGAATCACCTTTTGGGATATAAAACGAAACATAAAAAGCGAGCTTAATAGGGCTGTTCTTTTGGATTTTTCCATAGAAAACATCCAGCTCGCCATAACACCTCCTGATGCCATAGGGAAATTGAAATGCACATTGTTAATCCAAATGGAGGATATGCCCCAGCCTATGGTTTTTCCCTTATCGCTTGATGTTTATTTGAAGAAGGAAAGGAAGAAATGGAAGATTATCAGGGTAGAAGGTTATAGCGGTATAGTGGGACAGATTTACGGGGTCGAATAACTAAAATGAAGGAGGCTGTTCGCCCAATTTCGCCCTTAATGTGATAACTTTCCCTTCCCGCCAAACCCGTAGCACCAACTCCTCCCCTACTTTCTTCCTCATCATTATCTCCATCACATCATCTGCCTCCTTAATATCTCTATCGTCCATTTTCACGATTATATCCCCTGGCCTCAATCCCGCCTTTTCCGCTGGGCTCCTTTCTATAACGCTCTCAATTATCGCCCCTCTCACATCCCGAGGAATGCCCAACATAATCTTCGTGGAATCGTCAAGACTTCTATATCGGATGCCAAGCCAGGCATGTGCAACTCTTCCCTTCTTCTCAAGTTCAGGGATTAGGCTTTTGATAGAGTCAATCGCAATGGCAAAGCCGATTCCCACATTGCCTTCCTCCATCGGAGGAGTGAGGATTGCTGTGCATATGCCCACCAATTCACCCGCCAAATTAACAAGCGCTCCTCCACTATTTCCCTTGTTTATCGCCGCATCCGTTTGAATGAGGGTATTGGCAGCGAGAATCTTCCCTTCCACCCTGAAAGGACCCTTCCTTATCGCGCTAACTATCCCCACCGTAGCGGTATTGGAAAGCCCGAAAGGATTGCCGATGGCGATTACCCAATCCCCTACTCGCAAGCTGCTCGAATTTCCGAGTTGGAGATAAGGGAAGTTATCTCCCTTTATGCGAAGAAGCGCTATATCCGATTGAGGGTCGGAGCCGATAACTTTCGCCGTGAACTGCCTGCCATCAACAAGTGTCACCTTTATTGAGCGTGCACCACTTATCACATGATAGTTCGTGAGAATGAGACCATCGGGGCGTATTAATACACCAGAGCCTTTCCCAGCGGGAGGGAGTATATCTGGTTCCTCTCCAAAGAAGAAACCGAAGAGGGAGGAAGTGGGTTGGTAAGTTGTGTCTATGTTCACGACAGCGGGACCAGCCTTGTTTACCGCCGCCACGAAGGGGCTTTCTCCCTTAATCCTTATGGGGATTGAGCTCGGGGTGATGCTCACCGTTTGCTTCTCCAACATTTTAGTGTAAAGATGGAAGCAGAGGAGAAAGCCTGCCAAAAAAACAGCAAGATAAGATAATGTGAGGAGAAATTTCCTCATTATTTGCTCATCTCCTTAAAAAGATTCGCCATCTCCAGCGCGGAAAGCGCCGCTTGAAATCCCTTATTTCCTTGCTTCGCCCCGCTTCTCTCTATAGCTTGCTCAAGCGTATCTGCCGTTAATATGCCGAATGCGACGGGGAGGGAATACTCTAAGGCAACTTGCGCCACTCCTTTTGTAACCTCTGCTGATAGAAAATCAAAGTGGGGAGTATCTCCCCTAATGAGACAGCCAAGGCAGATAATCGCATCATACTTTCCCGTGCTCGCCAATTTCTTTGCGGTAACGGGTATCTCAAAGGAGCCCGGCGTCCAGAAAACATCTATATCGTCCTCTTGAACATCGTGGCGGATAAGGCAATCCATAGCTCCTTCAAGCAATTTTTTAGTTACCACATCATTGAAGCGGGAAACAACGATGCCAAATCTCAGTCCCCTTCCTATTAGCTTTCCTTCATATGTCCTCATATTAATCACCTTCCTTTAACTTTGAGTTTCGCTTTCAGTTGGAACAATTGCAACTCTATCCTTGCCTTTCTTCTTTGCCTCATAGAGAGCTTGGTCGGCTTTGCGGAGAAGGACTCTCAATGTGTTTGCATCTGTGGGAAATTCCCCTATCCCTATGCTTACACTTATCCCTAACTTCTCCTTTATTCTCCTCTTCAATCTTTCCGCCATTATAGCGGCTGCCTCCTTTTTTGTATGGGGAAGAACGATTACGAACTCCTCTCCCCCCAACCGAGCAGCATAATCGCTCGCCCTTATCTCCTCCTTCAACAATCTCCCCAGTTCGGCAAGTATCCTATCCCCCTCAAGATGACCATATGTGTCATTGAACTCCTTAAAATCATCTATATCCATTATTGCAAGGGATATCGGGTAGCCATATCTCCTTGCCCCTTTGATTTCCCGCCCAATCCTCTGATAGAACATCCTCCTATTGAGAAGCTTCGTCAATTGGTCGTGAAAGGCATATCTCTCCAGCTCAGCGATTGAATAAACTCTCGCGAGTATGTTTCCTATCTCATAGCCAATGGCTGAAAGGATGCTTAGAGCATCCTCGCTTGGCGGTAAAAGGGATAGGGTAAATAGAATGAGGATATGGGTAAGATTTCCTCCCTCAAATATCGGAACACCTATAGCACTTGTCTGGTCGGTATTTAGCGCTCCCCCAACGAAAGCTACACGCCCAGACTTCCTGACCTCCTCATAAACCCTCCCCAACAAGGAGAAATCAATCTCCCCTTCACCATAATGGAAAACAGGGGAGCATTCTTCCCTTGTGCACTTTGCTAAAACCAAATCGTTGATTGAGGGGATTATTTCCTTCAGAGAATTGATTAATGCTCTACCCACTTCCTCCATATTTATCGCGGTTGAAAGGTTGGAGATGAGTTTCACAAGCACTTCCAAGTAATCCTTCCTCTTCTCAACCAACTTCCCCCTCTCAATGGCACTCAAGACGACCATCCCTTCCGCAACCAATTCCTTCATCTCCTCAAATTCCCTTTCGCTAAACGGCTTGCTTCCCTTTCTTCTTATCAGATGGAAGACCCCTCTTTTCGCTCCATTGATAGTGAGGGGAAAGGACATCACGCTTCCTAAATCGAATCTCTCAACTATATCCTTCAATATAGTGGGATGGCTTATCGCATCCTTCACGAGCATAGGCTCTCCGCTTTTGAAAACCTCTACTGATACTCCTCCCTCATCTAAGGAGATTTCCCTGCTTAATAATTCCCTCACCTCTCCTTCCCCTCTTAATCCATAGGTAATGGATTGGAAAACGAGCTTATTGCTTTCTCCCTCATAGAGCATATAAACAACTGCATCCGCTCCACTGGCTTTCGCCAATATCTCAAGCAAGCGAGGAATAGCTTCTTCATAGCGGAGGTTTTGGAGGGCAAGGGAACGCATATCGCTAAGAATTTCCGTCCTTTTCTCCATTGACCTATGCACATCGCGAAGAGAGCCCGTAATAAGAGCTATGGCGAAAATAGTCGCGAGATAGATTATAAAATGGTGAAGGTGGAAATTATAGGGAAAGCTGAAGTGTGCGAGTTCGCCAACGAAGACGGCATAGAGGGAGAAAAGAACCCCCTCACGCAGTCCGAAATCAAGGGAGAAAAAGATAACTGGCAGATAGAGAAATGAATAGATGGGGCTTGAGATGCCTCCACTCGCATAAACTCCCCAACTGAGAAGAAACATATCAATCGCATAGAGACTCTTATTGACCTTTGGGTATCTCCAAGTGATTTTTTTCGCTTCAAGATAAGAAGCAATGGGAATATAAACAGTTCCAACAGCAATTGCGAGTGATAGGAGAGAGGGTTTAATTAGAGGCTCGGGGGATGAAGAATGAAGGAGGATGATAACAATGGCAAGGAGGTAGACAAAAGGACGAGCACAAATCAGCAAGAGCTCAGCCCAGCTCATCTTCGCTTTCTTCGCCGCCTCCCTTTAAAAGATGTCCCATCTTCTCCGCTTTCGTCAAAAGATAATCCCTATTTTCCTCCCTTATGGGAGTGGTTAAGGGCACCCTTTCCACTATCTCCAACCCATATGCCGATATTCCCACAATCTTCTTGGGATTGTTCGTCATCAACCTGATTTTCTTAAGCCCTAAATCTATGAGAATCTGCGCCCCTATTCCGTAATCCCTCAGGTCGGGAGGAAATCCAAGCGCCTGATTAGCTTCAACAGTATCAAGCCCCCTATCCTGAAGCTGATACGCCTTGATTTTATTTACCAATCCTATCCCTCTCCCCTCCTGCTGAATATAGAGGAAAACTCCCTTTCCCTCCTCGCTTATCATCTGAAGGGCGCGCTCCAATTGGTCTCCGCAATCGCAACGGAGGGAATGGAAGACATCGCCAGTTGTGCAAGAGGAATGGACTCTTACGAGGGTTGGCTCTTCGGGGTCTATCTCTCCCATAACGAGGGCGAGATATGGCTTATCATCAACCAAACTTTGATAGGCTATAGCCCTGAAAGTGCCGAATCTCGTTGGGAGTATCGTCTCAGCCGCTCGGAAAACGAGCTTCTCTTTCTTTCTTCTGTATTCAATCAAGCTGCTTATTGAAACGATATGCAAGCCCCATTTCTTTGCGAATTCTATGAGTTGGGGAAGCCGAGCACAGGTTCCATCGTCGTTGAGGATTTCACAGATAACCCCAGCGGGATAGAGACCAGCAAGGGTAGCGAGGTCTACTGCGGCCTCCGTATGACCAGCCCTTACAAGCACTCCTCCCTTTCTCGCTATAATGGGGAAGATGTGCCCCGGACGTGCAAGGTCGCTCGGTTTGGTGGCGGGGTCGATGAGGGCTTTAATCGTAGTAGCCCTATCCTGAGCGGAGATTCCCGTCGTTGTCCCCTTCTTAGCGTCAACGGATATGGTAAAGGCGGTGCGATGCGCCTCCGTGTTCTCTGTAGTCATAAGAGGAAGGTCCAACTCCTTTGCCCTCTCTTCCGTTATGGGAACGCAGATTAGCCCTCTTCCATAAGATGCCATAAAGGCGATATGTTCGGGGGTAACTTTCTCGGCAGCGATTATTAAATCCCCCTCGTTTTCCCTGTTCTCATCGTCAATGACGATGAGCATCTTCCCTTGCTTTATTTCCTCTATCGCCTGCTCAGCGGAGATAATCACTTCCTCATCCATATTTCCTCACCTGTTGAGCATACTTTGATAGGATATCCACCTCTATATTCACTAAATCGCCCACCCTCCTCTTCCTTAAATTCGTGTTGTTATATGTATAAGGAACGATAACGACTTCAAAACCATCCTTTAAGATATTCGCAATTGTCAGGCTTATTCCATCAACGGCTATGGAACCTTTGGGAGCAATATAGGGAATAAGCTCTTTCCCCACGCCAATTTCCAATCTCATTTCCTCTCCCCTTTTCCTAATTCTTTTTATGCGTCCCACTCCATCTATATGCCCTTGAACGATATGCCCACCTACCCTTTTGCTAAGAGTAAGGGCGGGCTCAAGATTAACCTCCTCGCCCGCTCTCAGCCTACCAAGGTTCGTTCGGCTCAGGCTCTCCTGCGAGACATAGAATAACAAGCTATCCTTCCTTTTCTCCATAACGGTAAGGCATACTCCATTAACTGCTATGGAATCCCCAGGCATCGCCTCCTGGGCGATATTCCTGCACAAAACTTCAAGGACAAGACCATTGCCCTTCCTTGCTATTCTTCTTATCTTCCCGATTTCCTCAATTATTCCTGTGAACATAGTGTGGATATGCCTCTATCAAGATGTCATTGCCCAATTTTCTGATGTTGAGATAATTTAATTTTACAGCCTCTTGCAAATTTTGACAACCCTTACCTTCAACGCTCGTCTTTGCCTCCCTCCCCCCTATGATAATTGGGGCAACAAAGAAGAGGATTTTATCAACCATCCCCGCCTCCAGAAAGGCGCCCGCCGTTTCCCCTCCACCCTCAACGAGAAGAGAAGCAATCCCCCTCTTCCCGAGCTCCTCAAGTAATCCCTTTATATCCACCTCCTCCCCCTCCCTCACTATTACCTCCACTCCCCTCTCCTCAAGCGCCTTCCGCCAATTAGAGGGGGAAAACTTGGTGGTGAAAACGAAACGCTCAACCCCGGAGCGGAAAACCTCCGCATCGGGGGGAACTCTCCCTTTCCCATCCAAAACGATTCTTTTCGGGTCCCTTCCCATTCCGTGAGCAGTTAAGGAAGGGTTGTCAAGCAAAACCGTATTTGCCCCTACCAAAACCGCATCGCATTCGCTTCTGAGCTTGTGAACAAACCTTCTCGCTTTCTCACCCGTTATCCATTTTGATTCCCCGCTTTTCGTTGCGATTTTCCCATCAAGCGATTGCGCCATCTTTAAAATAACGAATGGCACCCTCTCTTTTATGAATTTAGCATACGCTTCATTCAATTTCCTCGCTTTCTCCTCCAATACCCCCACCTCAACCTCAATCCCCTTTCCCCTTAATTCCTCAATCCCTTTGCCATTAACAATGGGATTTGGGTCAATCATCCCTATCACAACCCTCTTTATCCCAGCCTCAATTATGGCTTTTGTGCAGGGAGGAGTTTTCCCATAGTGGCAACAGGGTTCCAAGTTGACATAGAGGGTCGCACCTCTCGCCTTTTTTCCCGCTTCCCTTAGGGCAAAAACCTCGGCATGGGGCGCGCCGAAACGAGGATGGAATCCTTTCCCAACAATCTCTCCCTCTTTTACTATTACCGCTCCCACGAGGGGATTGGGCGATACGAAGCCCTTCCCCTTCATAGCGAGCCGAAGGCAGAGCTTCATAAAGAATTCATCTTTTGCGTTTGCCATCTTTCCCCAGCGTTCTGCGGATTATCTCCTTCCTCTGGCTTATATAGTAGCGAGATATCTCCCGCATCTCCTCCAAGGCAACGAGAATCAAGAGCAAGGCGAGAATTATACAGAATCCCCAATAGATTATATAAAGCTTACCAAGCTCGGGATGAACAAAGCGCCAACCTATGAAGAGAAGAATCAACAGAAATACCGCAAGGGAAAAGCTGGCAATCCTCAATTTCCTCTGTTTAGGAGAAAAGACCATTTCTTTATTCTTCCTTTAACCTTTCCCAGAGGGAAAGAGTCTTCTCTTCTACCTCCTCAATTGCTACATCTTCCTTCTCCCTCGTCCTCCTCACCCTCAATTCCACCTTGTTTTCCCTCGCTTTCCTTCCCACAACTATTTGGATGGGAATGCCAATGAGGTCGGCGTCCTTAAATTTTACCCCAGGGCTCTCCTCTCTATCATCATAAAGAACGGACATCCTCTGGGAGAGCTGGGCATATATTTTATCCGCCGTTTCCCTCTGCACATCGTCTTGGGAATTCACCAAGATTATTATAAGGTCAAAGGGAGCTACGCTAACCGGCCAGCATAAGCCGTCCTCATCGTGGTAAATCTCCGCCACAGCTGATACAAGGCGTGAAACACCCAACCCATAGCAACCCATAACGAAGGGCTTTAACGAACCATCCTCATCCTGGAAATATGCTTTCATCTTCTCCGAATACTCCGTTCCCAGCTTGAATATATGCCCAACTTCTATCCCCCTTATCTCCTCCAGCTCCGCGCCGCACTTGGGGCAGGGGTCGCCCGATACCGCGAGCCTTATATCCGCCACCAGGGAAATCTTGAAATCCCTTCCCGGCACAACTCCAAGAAGATGGTAATCCTCCTCATTTGCCCCCGTTATGAAGCCCTTCATTTTCGCCACTTCCTTATCCGCAACTATTAAAACATCCTCCCCGAGATTTACCGGTCCAGAGAAGCCCACGGGAGCGCCCGTGAGCCTTTCTATCGTTTCCCCATCCGCCATCTGGAGAGACTTTGCTCCTATCGCCGCGGCGAGCTTGCTCTCCGATAGCTCACGGTCTCCCCTCACGAGGGCAGCAACATATCTCCCATCAGCAATGTAAAGGAGAGTTTTGACGAGACGGTCAGGGGTTGTTGAGAGGAAGGAAGCGACTTCCTCTACAGTTTTCAGATTAGGGGTATGGACTTTCCTAAGAGGAGTTTCCTCACCCTCGTGGACCTCGCTATCGCCAATCCTCGCTATGCTCTTGGATGAGGCATACCCACAATTCTTGCAGAGGATAACCTCGTCCTCCCCTGAGGGAGTGGGAACCGTGAACTCAAGGGTATACTTCCCTCCTATTGCTCCAGCCTCCGCTTCTAAAATCAAATAGGGTAGCTTGAGGCGCTGGAGGATACGCTCATAGGCTTGACGCATTTTCTCAAACGATTCATCTAACCCCTTCTCGTCCCTATCAAAGGAATAAAGGTCCTTCATAACGAATTCCTTCGCCCGGATAAGCCCTCCCCTGGGGCGGGGCTCATCCCTGAACTTCGTCTGGATATGATATATGAGTAGGGGAAGTTGACGATAGGATTTTATCGTCCTTCTAACGATTTCAACTGATACCTCCTCATGAGTGGGAGCTAAGCAGAAATCCCTTTCCGTTCTGTCCTTCAGCTTGAAAAGCTCGGGACCGAAGTTCGTCCAGCGTTCAGATTCCTGCCAGAGCTCGGCGGGATTGAGGGCTGGCATAAGTATCTCTATGCCCCCAGCTCTGTTCATCTCCTCCCTCACTATGTTCTCAATCTTCTTATAAACGGCGAAGCCGAGAGGAAGGAAGGTATAAACGCCAGCGGCTATCCTGCGGATATATCCCGCCTTCAAAAGGAGGCGTAAGGAGGGAATATCCCTCTCCGTTGGCTCTTCTCTTAATGTGGGAACGAAATAGCGCGAGAGACGCATCGCTTTATAATATATTAATACCGAACTAATGTCAACACATCATAGCCCCTGAGCTTCTCCCTACCACCCAAATAAGTGAGCTCTATAACGAAGGCAATCCCCTCAACCTTCCCACCGAGGCTTTCAACCAGCTTAGCGCTGGCGAGGGCTGTCCCTCCCGTAGCCAAGAGGTCATCCAAAACGAGGACCCTCTGCCCTCTTGATATAGCATCTTTATGCATCTCAACCGTCGCCGTCCCATACTCCAGTTCGTAGGTTTGCTTAATTGTTGCCCAGGGAAGCTTTCCCTCTTTCCTTATGGGAACGAAGGGGACGCCCAATCTCAAGCAAAGAGGCATACCGAAGATGAAGCCACGGGATTCAATCGCCGCCACAACCTCAATGCCCTTTTTCCTCGCGAAAGCCTCAAATTCATCTATTATCTCCGATACAACCTTTGGTTCCTTAAGAAGGGGAGTTATATCCCTGAATATCACCCCTTTTTGGGGAAAATCGGGAACATCCCGAATCAGAGCCTTTATCCTTTCCTCTAATGTCATCTTCATCTACCTCCTTCAAATAGTGATGGTATGCTTTCCTCAAAGGGAGGATAACATACGCCTTTCTCCGTTATGATTGCTGAAATATACCTTGCAGGGGTCACATCAAAAGCGGGGTTTATGATTTCCACATCAAAAGGCAGAAGCCTTTTACCTTTAATATAAAGAACCTCCTCCTTGTTCCTTTCCTCTATGGGAATCTCTTCACCACTTGCGATTTTTATATCAATTGTAGATAAGGGAGCGGCAACGAAAAATGGTATCTTATGCTCCTTAGCGAGTATAGCGAGGGTATAGGTGCCGATTTTATTGGCGGTGTCTCCATTCCGAGCTATTCTATCCGCTCCCGTTATCACAGCATCTATCTTGCCCTTGCTCATCAAGTAGCCAGCCATAAAATCGGATATGAGCGTGACGGGTATTTTGTCCCTTGTTAGCTCAAAGACAGTTAGGAGACCCTGAAGGCGTGGACGAGTTTCACAGGCATAAACATTTACCCTTTTACCTTCCTCCACTGCCATTCTTATAACTCCCAAAGCGGTCCCATACCACACAGTTGCCAGCGAACCAGCATTGCAGATGGTGAGAACATTCGCGCCATCCTTGATTAATTCAGCGCCATTTTTCCCCATAGCTCTATTTATCTCTATATCCTCCTCCCACATCCTTTTCGCTTCCTCCAAAAGGGCTCCCTTTATTTTCTCCGTCCCCTGCCCTCTCAAATCGTTCGCCTTCTTTATCATTCTTTCAACCGCCCAGAAGAGATTACGAGCTGTTGGGCGAGTGCTTCTTAAGAGGGAGGCAGCTTCATCTAATTTGGAAAATAGTTCCTCCTCATTTCCTTTAAAATCCCTAATAGCGAGGTAGATTCCGAAAGCGGCTGCCACGCCTATAGCGGGAGCCCCCCTAACATTCATATCCTTTATACACTTGGCAACATCCTGGGGGCTATCGCACTCTATGAAGACGAGCTCATCGGGGAGGCGAGTCTGGTCTATTAACAGAAGACGATTGTCCTCCCATTTCAAAGTGGGAGGGAGCTCCCATTTATGGTTCATACAACCGCTCCTTTGAGGGCGTCCTTACAGGGACAAGTCCTCTCCTCGGGCATATTCTCTATCATCGTATAGATTAACTTCTTTACCTTTTCGTTATTCTCCTTGAAAACCCTCGTTACCTCCTCCGCAGAAACTGGCTCTACCTGCCCAACCAAACCCACATCCCAATCCGTTATAAGAGATATATTGACATAACAAATAGCTAATTCCCTCGCAAGAGTCACCTCGGGATACTGGGTCATATTTATCACTTCCCATCCCATCTGGGTGAACCACTTTGACTCCGCCTTTGTTGAGAAGCGAGGTCCTTGAATGACGACAACCGTTCCCGTCGGATGATAGGGAATTCCCAGTTTCTGGGCACATTCAATTGCCAGCTGGCGCAGCTGGGGGCAATAGGGGTCGGCGGTAGAGATGTGGATTGTGGTTGGTCCATCGTAGAAGGTATCAATTCTCCCCCTCGTTCTATCAACGAACTGGTCGCAGATGACGAAATCGCCTGGCTTTATATGGGGCTGAAGGGAGCCAGCAGCGCAAGGAGCGATTATCCTCTCCACCCCTAAATGGTGGAAAGCCCAAATGTTGGCTCTGTAATTTATGCGATGGGGAGGGAGGGAATGGTCTCTTCCGTGGCGGGGGAGGAAGGCAACATCGTATTTGCCGATTCTCCCAATCGCCACTTTATCGCTGGGCGGACCGTAGGGCGTGTCAACCTTTATCTCCTCGTATTCATCAAAAAGGGAGTAAAAACCTGAGCCTCCGAAAACGCCGATTTTCGCCTTCATAATTGACCTCCTTTCATCATTAAAAATTTATAATTAAAATTAATTTTAGACAAGCAAAATATAGGGAATCCTATAGGGTATGATAAATTTGCCATAATTATTGAGAAAAATTAAAATACAATTAAAAAGGAGGAGAAGAAGGATATGCCACTTGATTTAGCTGATATAAGACCAGGCTTGACAATAGAATATGAAGGCGAAATCTATTATGTTCTCAGCGCTGAACATGCCAAGTTGGGAAGAGGCGGTGCGTTTGTGCGCGCCCGCTTGAGGAATATAAAAACCGATGCGGTTATAGATAAGACCATTAAACCAGGTGATAAGTTTGACCTCGCCTTCATAGAGAGAAAAACTTTGCAATATATTTACCACACAGGCGATGAGTATGTTTTTATGGACCCTGAAACCTACGAGCAAATCCCCCTTTCCTCTTCCCTCCTTAGCCCGATTTTGCCTTACTTGAAAGAAGGTGTAGATTATCAAGCGGTTATCTATGAGGGGAAAGTAATCGCTGTGGAGCCACCGATAACGGTCGATTTGGGGGTTGTTGATACAGAGCCTGGCGTAAGAGGGGATACCGCTTCCGGCGGAACGAAGCCAGCCACCCTTGAGACGGGCTTGGTAGTCCAAGTCCCCCTCTTCATAGAGAGGGGAGACATAGTAAAAATAGATACACGAACAGGTGAATATGTGGAAAGGGTGAGGTAAAAGATAAAATATAAGCAAAGAAGTTGGGAATATACAGTCGCCCCATTTGCCCTGAGCTTTTTCCTCGGAGCTCTCCTACTTATGGGCGGTTCCCTCATATATATTATTTATGGCTTCGCAAGCGGATATGTCCCTCATTTAAGCTCTTTCCTCCCCCAATATCAGCAGATTATCCTCCATAAATTCACCCTCGCCTTAAAGCTCTTCTCAATTGGTTTTTGTCTCCTCCTCTTTTCCCTCCTTCTGCGCTACACCCTCTCCCTTGAATTCAGCTTCCTTCTCCTCCTTACCGCTCTTTTCCTCTACTTCGCCATTCCCCTAATCTTCGCCGCCTTCTTCTCTACAGGAACTTATAACCCCGCTATAGTGGCTTTAATCCATAGTTCTCAGCTCCTGGGAGAAATAGCTGGTGTTCTCGCTGGTTTTCTTATCCTCCTTGATATCGGCGTCCTCCTACATACCCATATGGGGCGAAGGGAAATCGTTTTTGAGAAGGCGTCTCTACCCAGGCGTAGAAGAGCCTTTTCCCTTTCCCGCCTACTTATGCCCTGCTGGGAAACACCTTACTGTAGAGAGTTTTTAAGGGATTTCTGCCCCGCTTATAACCAAAGGCACAGCTGCTGGAAAGTGGGAGGAGGTTGTCTCTGCGACGAGGCAATCGTGAACCGCCTCCTGGAGCAGACGAGTGTAAGGGGAACAGAGACTACCACCTCAATGAAAAGAATGACCCAGCTGATGCAGAAGAAAAGGGACTGCAAGCATTGTCCCATCTATAAGGAACATCAAAGATACAAGTATCAGCTCGCCGCTCCTTTTGTCCCCATCTTTGTAATCGCTATATTCTGGTTCGGCAGAGGTGGAATCCATTATCATTACCTTAATACAGCGAAGTTTTTCGACCACCTCCTATCCAATCTTGCGTATATCCCTATGGGCACAGGAAGGGTATTCACAACTCTCGCCACTCCCTGGCTGGAAACTATTATTCTCGTTATACTTGCCCTCTTCCTCGTGGGAATCCTTCTCCACCTTCTGGAATACTTCGTCTTCAGTTTGGGATGGTAAAATGATTGAGCACGATTTCCTAAAACGAATATTCTCTATTCTTGAGGGAACTTCCATTGAGGAATTTGAATTGGAATGGGAAGGAAAGAGACTGGTTATAAGACGCCCAGCTGGGAAGGAGGAAATGAAAATAGAAGCGAGAGAAGAGGCAAAGAACCCCTTAATAGAGGTGATAGCGAATGGAGTGGGGATTTTCTATCCCAGTGTTGAGGAAGGAAGTAGAGTGAAAGAGGGGGATAAGATTGGTGAGGTGGAAACGCTGGGGATAAGGGAAGAGATTATCGCGCCCTCAGATGGAGTGATTGAAAATCTTCTGAGAGAAGGCGATATAGTAGAATATGGAAAAACCATATGCATCATAAGACAAGAGGAGGTTGAAGATATTGAGGAGAAGTAGATTAACAACGCTCTTTCTCTTTATTGCTCTCGTTATAATAGGCATCGGTCTATATTTCGCTCTGCAAAAGGCACAAGTTCCTTCTGAATCTTCCCCTGAAGTCAATGAAACTGCGGGAAGCAAGGATTTAGAGTGCTTGAACAATCTGCGTCAAATAAGGCATGCGATTGCCGCATATATGGCCGACCACAATAACAGTCTCCCTCGTTCCTTAAAGGACCTCTCTCAATATGGAATCACGAGCCAGATGTTGAGGTGTCCCGTGGGTGGAGAGCCCTACCTCTACAACGAGGGAACTGTAACCTGCCCCCACCCAGGGCACGAGAAATTCTGATATGTTTAAGAAGATACTTATAGCGAACAGGGGAGAAATAGCGATAAGGATAATAAGAGCTTGTAAGGAGCTGGGAATAAAAACCGTTGCTATTTATTCTCAAGCTGATAAGGAGAGCCTCCATAAGGAGTTAGCAGACGAGGCTATCTGTGTTGGTCCGCCTCCCGCAAGGGATTCCTATCTAAACATCCCTCATATATTGAGCGCCGCCCTCATCACGGGAGCAGAGGCTATCCACCCGGGATATGGATTTCTTGCGGAGAATCCCTCCTTCGCCCGCCTTTGTGAGCAATGCAAAATAAAGTTCATTGGTCCCTCCCCAGAGGTGATAGAGGCTTTGGGGGATAAAACGAACGCTCGCAAGTTAATGAGCAGGGAGGGGATTCCCGTTGTCCCGGGAACAATGGAAGCTCTCAGCGACGAGGAGATGATTAAGTGGGCTAATGAAAATGGCTTTCCCCTTATGATAAAGGCTTCCGCAGGAGGGGGAGGGAAAGGGATGAGGGTTGTTGAGAGCTTGGAGGAGCTGGTTCATACCTTGCCCTCAGCGAGAGCAGAAGCGGAGGCTGCCTTCGGAGACGGAAGACTATATCTGGAAAAATTTATCAGAAGACCACGCCATATAGAAGTGCAGATACTTGCCGATTTCTATGGGAATGTCGTTCATTTGGGGGAAAGAGAATGTTCTATCCAAACCCCTTCCTATCAAAAGATGTTGGAGGAAGCTCCCTCTCCCATTGTGGATGAAGAAATGAGAAGGAAAATGGGAGAGGCAGCCATAAAAGCTGTTAAAGCCTCTGGCTACCACACAGCGGGAACGGTGGAGTTCTTGGTGGACGAAAATCGTTCCTTTTATTTTATGGAAATTAATACCCGCATTCAGGTGGAACACCCGGTCACCGAGATGATAACGGGTATGGATATAGTGAAGTGGCAGATATTGACCGCCGCGGGGGAGAAGCTTCCCTTTAAGCAGGATGATATCTCATTTAGAGGGCACAGCATAGAGTGCCGAATAACAGCCGAGGACCCTTACAAGAATTTCGCTCCCAATGTTGGGAGGGTAAAGAAGCTCATTTTACCAGGTGGACCCTGGGTCAGAATTGATACTTATCTCTACCAGGGATACGATATTCCTCCCAACTATGATGCCCTCTTGGGGAAATTGATAGTTTGGGGAGAAAATAGGGAAGAAGCGATAAAAAGGATGCAAAGAGCATTGGATGAGTTTATAATAGAAGGAGTGAATACAAATATAGATTTCCATAAGGAAATACTTTCCTCCTCTGATTTTAGGGAGGGAAGGATATATGTTGGCTTCGTTAAAGAGCTGCTTGAAAGGAGGTATTGAAAGTGGATAAAGGAATCTGGGACCGCTATAAAGGCAGAATTGTCGGCTCCTTAGCTGGGGCTGTGGTAGGACTTCTTGCCCTTTCCGTGGGCTGGAAAACCCTTCTCTTCCTCGTCTTCGCCGCAATTGGTTATTTCCTTGGTTTCGTTATTTGGGATAAGGAAACAACGAGCAAGCAATAGCCTTGCGCGCAAAGGCAAGGGAACTTACCCTGAAATTGTTATATCAAATGGATGTTGGCGGTCAACCCGCTGAGGAGGTCTTGCGATTAGCTCGGCTTAATATCAAGGCGAGCGAGGAAGTCTGGAATTTAGCGAGGGAGAAATTTCTCGGTATAGTGGAAAACCTCCCCCAAATAGACGAAAATCTGCGGGAATTCACAAAGGAGTGGGGAGATATAGAGAGACTCACATATATTGATAGAAATATCCTTCGTATCGCTACTTATGAACTCCTCTATGAGGATGAAACTCCCACGGGAGTGATTATCGCTGAGGCTGTGAAGCTGGCTGAATCATACGGAACGGAGAATTCCGCCCGCTTCGTCAATGGAGTCCTTTCCAATATGGCAAAGAAAGTGAGAGGCGATGGCGAAGATACTTGACGGTAAAAGCTTAGCAAAACGGATAAGAGAAGAACTGAAACTTAAGGTTGAGGACTTGAGGAAGAAAGGCGTCATCCCTTCCTTAGCGGTAATCCTCGTAGGGGATGACCCTTCATCTATCGTCTATGTGAATATGAAGCGCAAGGCATGTGAGGAAGTTGGTATAGTTTCTCATCTCTTCCACCTCCCAGCTAACGCAAAACAGGAGGAAGTCGTTGAGCTGGTAAACGATTTGGGCAAAAGGGAGGATATAAATGGAATCCTGGTTCAACATCCACTCCCAAGCCATATTGACGAGCTCAGCGTTTTCTCCGCGATACCCTTAAAGAAGGATGTGGATGGACTTTCCCCAATGAGCTTGGGAAGGCTCGCCTTCGGGCGTCCCGTCTTCGTGTCCTGCACCGCATTGGGAGTTCTGGAGCTTTTGAAGCATTATGAAATACCCATAGAAGGGAAGGATGTCGTGGTTATGGGAAGAAGCATTATCGTGGGCAAACCCATCGCTCTCCTTCTGCTCCAAAATAACGCCACCGTGACAATCTGCCATTCAAAAACAAAAGATATTTGGGAAAAGACGAAAAGGGCGGATATATTGGTCGTTGCGATAGGGAGAGCAGAATTTGTGAAAGGGGAACATATAAAACATGGGGCGGTCGTCATTGATTGCGGATATAATAGACCTCCTGAGGGTGGAAGGGATGTGGGAGATGTCCATTTCCCCTCCGCTGAAAAGGTGGCAAGTTTCATAACCCCCGTTCCCGGGGGTGTGGGACCAATGACAATCGCGATGCTCTTGAAAAATACAATCAAAGCCACGGAGGTGGCGTTATGAATTCCCATTTTTATCTATTCCTTCTGTTTGTTATCCTCTTCGCCTGTTTTTCCCAGGCTGAGCAAACCATCTCCTTCTATGTCTCACCCCATGGCAACGATGCTTGGTCGGGGAAATTGCCTGCCCCTAACAAAAATAAAACCGACGGCCCCTTCGCCACCCTTGAGAGGGCGAGGGATGCGGTAAGGGAACTCAAGGAAAAGCAGGGTGGAGAGCTAAAGCAAACAGTGAATATCTACATAAGAGGCGGAACCTATTTCCTTAAGGAAACATTCGTCCTCACTCCCCTTGATTCCGGAACGAAGGAACATCCCATTACCTATTCCGCTTATAGAAACGAGAAACCGATAATAAGCGGAGGAAGAATTATCACGGGCTGGAGAAAGGAAAAAATAGAGGGAAAGGAGCTATGGGTTGCGGATTTGCCCGAGGTTAGGGAAGGGAAATGGTTTTTCCGGGAGCTTTGGGCGGGTGAGAAGAGGTTACAAAGGGCGAGACATCCCAATAAAGGCTATCTTCAAGTTGATAAGCCTCCCTCAATTCAGCAGTGGATGAAAGCAGACGATTTTTACTTCAAAGAAGGAGATATAAAATCCCACCCTTCCCTGAAGGACGCCGAGGTCGTTGCGATGGCTCTTTGGGCGGAATCCCACCTCCCAATAGCTCAAGTGGATGAAAATAGCAAGAGGATTGTCTTCGGCAAGAGGATTGTTTTCCCTCCCCAAGCCGGCGACCCTTACTACATAGAGAACGCCCTCGTTTATCTTGATTCCCCCGGTGAATGGTGTTTGGAGAGGGAAACGGGAAAGCTTTATTATCTTCCCAATAAAAATGAAGAACCAACGAAAAAGGAGATTATCGCTCCCTACCTAACCCAGCTCGTTCGCCTTGAGGGAAAGCCGGAGGAAGGAAAATTCGTGGAATATGTGGTCTTCAAAGGCTTGACTTTCAGCCACTGCGAGTGGTGGTTCTCTCCTCAAACTCACCCTACTTGGTGGTCATCAGCGGAGACAGAGGTGGGAGGATTCGCCCAAGCTGCTTGGGGCGTTCCGGGAGCGATTTACGCAGAGGGTGCCCATAACTGCACCTTGGAGAATTGTTCCATCAAACATATCGGAACCTATGGCGTGGAATTCTCCAGAGGATGTAAAGGAAATTCCATAATCTCCTGTGAGATATCGGATATGGGTGCGGGCGGGGTAAAGATTGGTGAGGTGGGAATAAGGAAGGACGAGAGGGAACAAACCGGCAATAATAAGGTGATGAATTCTCACATCTTTAACGGAGGGAAAATCTTTCATAGCGCCGTGGGAGTATGGGTTGGACAAAGCTATGGCAACATCATTTCCCGTAATTCCATCCATGATTTTTACTACTCCGGATTATCCATAGGCTGGACTTGGGGATATGGGGAAACACTGGCGAGGGATAATGTAATAGAGGGAAACGAGGTGCACCATATTGGTAAGCTATCAAATGGAGATGGACCGATTTTGAGCGATATGGGCGGCATCTATACTTTGGGGATTCAGCCGGGAACGGTCATTCGCTTGAATCTATTCCACGATATAGCGGGTCTCCATTATGGAGGATGGGGAATCTACTTTGATGAGGGAAGCACCCATATCCTCGCGGAGAAAAACATCGTCTACAACACAACTCACGGCGGCTTCCATCAACATTACGGTAAGGAAAACATAGTGAGAAACAATATCTTCGCCTTCGGAAGGGATGCCCAAATTCAGCGCTCCCGACCAGAGGAGCACACGAGCTTCTTCTTCCAACACAACATCGTCTATTGGAAAGAGGGAGCTTTGTTCGCGGGAAATCTCGGCGATTTTCATTTCGTCTTTGATAACAATCTCTATTGGAAAGTGGGAGATGGCGATATATCCTTTGCGGGGATGACATTCTCCCAATGGCAGGAGAAGGGAATGGATAAGAATTCCCTAATAGCCGACCCTCTATTCGTGAATCCCGATAAATTCGATTTCCGTTTAAAGGAGAATTCTCCCGCCTTCAAAATCGGCTTCGTCCCCTTCCAAATTCCCAAGCTTGAAAAGAGGTGAGAAAAATGCCCGAGCTAACAGACCATTTCATCGTCAGCTATCTTATTGAGACGAGCGGAGATTTAAAGGAGGCAAGCGAGAGGATTGCAAGGGAGGAAACAACTGGTAAATGGGTGGGCAAAGGAAAACCTACGGAATTGTTCAAGAAGTCTCAGGGAACCGTTGTGGAGATTCAAGAGCTGGGGAAGGGAAAGGGAATAGCGAAGTGCGCCTTCCCTCTCATAAATTTCCTTGAAGATGAGGACCCCTTTACCGCTTTTTGGCTTTTCGCCACGGGAGGACCAGCTTTCGAGTTCAGGGATATTGAGTGGGTGAAGATTTTGGATTTTGAGTTTCCCGAGAAGATGTTGAGGAGATTCCCGGGACCGAAGTTCGGTCTGAAGGGAATGAAAGAATTAGTGGGTATAGGCGATGACGATTTGCGCTTGGGGATGTTTGTTAACCCCTGCG